>Ga0206127_1000012_pt1 | contig 247228 bp, 227 predicted proteins | sample Helgoland_Spring_6_FD_148646 | JGI IMG/M metagenome (GOLD analysis project Ga0206127, IMG submission 148646) | Pelagic subsurface seawater microbial communities from Kabeltonne, Helgoland, North Sea - Helgoland_Spring_Bloom_20160419_1 | ecosystem: Environmental > Aquatic > Marine > Epipelagic ...
GTTTCTAAAAACCACGCAAGCTGCAACAGGGTTTGTACCTTGTATGTTAGAATTATCAAAACATTCTATATGCCTTGGCTCTTGTGCCAAACGCAAATCTTTTTTCATTTGCGCCATAATTCTATTTACATGTCTATCTGGATCTACAATTTTAATTTGCTTAAACTGCTCTTGCCTATAATATTTTGCATTTCTTTCAGAAAGTTCTACAATTCGTTTTTTGTCACCTAACTTTGGGATGGTAACTTTTAAGTTTTCACCAATATCAACAGAAAAAGGGACATAAATTTCTGGTGATTGAGAACTAAAACGCTGTCTGATTTCAATAATAAAAAGTTCTAACAACTCTTTATCTGTTTCTTCTAATTTTTTCTTGATATCTGTTGTGTGAGATTGAATAATTGACCCATTAGATATTTTCAAAAAATTTGCATATCCATGTGTTTCATCAGAAATAATAGAAAATACATCTACGTTATTAATAGTAGGATTTACAACTGTACTTTTTGCTTGATAATTACTTAATCTTACTAATTTTTCTTTAATTTTTTGAGCCTTTTCAAACTTCATTTTTTCAGAAAAACTCATCATTAAAGCACTTAAGCTATCTAAACTTTCTTTAAAATTACCTTTAATAATACTTTTAATTTCTTTAATCGCATTATTGTAATGTGTTTCTGTTTCCAAAGATTCACAAGGTCCTAAACAATTGCCTAAATGATATTCCAAACAGACTTTGTATTTACCTGTATTCACTTTTTCTGCACTCAAGTCATATTTACAAGTTCTTATGGTATACAACTCCTTTATTAAATCTAGTAAAGTTCTTACTGTTTTTACAGAAGTATATGGACCAAAATACTCAGAACCGTCTTTTATAACTCTCCGTGTTAAAAAAATTCTTGGAAAACGTTCTTTTTTAATGCACAACCAAGGATAACTTTTATCATCTTTTAACAATACGTTATAGCGTGGTTTGTATTTTTTTATAAGATTATTCTCCAATAAAAGTGCATCTGTTTCTGTATTCACAACAATATGCTTTATACGTACAATTTTCTTAACTAAAACTCGAGTTTTACCACTATTATGATTTTTAGTGAAGTAAGAAGTAACTCTTTTCTTTAAATTTTTTGCTTTACCCACGTAAATAATAGTATTATGTTTATCAAAATATTGATAAACTCCTGGAGCAGTTGGTAATGTCTTTAATTGAAGTTCTAAAGAAGTTGACATATCTCAAAAATACATTATTTTAAAGGATATTTAAGTCGATTTTACTTTCTAAATGACTTGTTTTTAGGAGAGCATTTTTATACTTATATATTTATAGGTTTGGTACCTAAAGTCTGGTATGCATTATAATTTCTCTACTTTATCCTTTACTAACTTGTAGTATTTTTTACTCTCTTTACATTTTGCAAAGCCATCTTCGTTAAACTTTAAAGTATGCCCATATTCACTAACCCAACCAATTTGTTTAGATGGATTGCCTACTACTAAAGCATAAGGTAAGACAGCTTTAGTTACTACTGTACCAGCTCCTATAAATGCATATTCGCCAATTGTATTACCACAAATAATTGTTGCATTGGCGCCAATACTTGCCCCTTTTTTTACAACTGTTTTTAAATACTTGTTTCTTCTTATTATAGCGCTTCGAGGGTTTATTACATTGGTAAAAACCATAGAAGGCCCTAAAAAAACGTCATCTTCGCAAGTAACGCCTGAATAAATCGAAACGTTATTCTGAACTTTTACATTTGTACCTAAAACTACATTTGGAGAAACTACAACATTTTGTCCAAGATTACAGTTTTCACCAATTTTACTATTCGACATTATATGGCTAAAATGCCAAATTTTAGTTCCTTTTCCTATTTTACAATTAACGTCTATAACTGCAGTTTCGTGAGCAAAATAATGCATAGAATAGTTTATTAAATTTATATTGATGTTACTTCCGTTTCTTAATACTAAAAAGATAGTGAAATTTAATCTCTTATATATCAAAAATAATAAATAATGATAAACAACTTTTTAAAGCTTAAAAAATTATTCTTTACAATAAATGAATATATTTGGTTATCAAAACTATTTTTTTGAATAATATAAATACTAATAATTTCGACTTTCTAAGAGTTGTTTTTGCTTTAACAGTAGCTATCGTTCATTTTATTTTTTTAAGTGAAATTGATTCTTTACAATCCTATAGAGCTTATTTTAATTCTAGATTAGCCATAGATGGCTTTTTTATCATTAGTGGTTTTTTAATTGCCAAAAGCTTTCATAAAAGTAGCTCATCAAAAAATTACATAGTAAAACGTATCAAAAGAATATTTCCTGCATATTTTATCTTGATTTTTATTTGCGCTGTATTTTTAAGTTTTCTTTCAAGTTATTCTGCAGAAAACTACTTTTTAAATATTCAATTTTGGAAATACTTAATAGCTAACTTTAGTTTTCAAAATTATATTGAACCCTGCCTTCCTGGAGTTTTTACAGACAATAAGGTATGCGCCGTAAATGGTGCTTTATGGACTATAAAACTCGAAGAAGCTTTTTATCTGTTACTTCCTGTTTTTTACTGGTTAGTGAATTCAAAAAAAATAAATATTTATTTTTTAAGTATTTTAATGTACTTATCATCAATTATATATTACAATTATTTTCTTGAAAATGATATGTATAGAATAGCAAAACAATTACCAGGTGCCATGGCTTTTTTTGTATCTGGCATACTTCTTTATAATAATTTCTCTTATTTCTATAAAAAGAAAAAGCTATTCATTCTGCCTTGTATTATTCTATTTCTTTTAGAACACTATGTTTTTCAAATTCAAGTATTAAAGCCCATTGCGTTTAGTGGTATTGTATTTTATATTGCGTACAGTTTTAAATTTTTGAATAATTTTGGGAAGTATGGAGATTTTACATACGGCATTTACATCTATCACTATCCTGTTATACAAATACTTGTATTTACTGAATTTTACAAAACACAGAATATTGCAATGACAGCAATCATAACCTTCGTTATAATTTTACTTTTAGCTGTATTTTCTTGGCATTATATTGAGCTTCCATTTTTATCTAAAAACAGGAAATTAAGACAACAAAATTTATCTTCAAACTAAAAGAAGTAAAACGTAAAAACCCAACTTAAAAGCTGGATTTTTGTCTTGTTATTTATTAAAAAAATTAATCAACTCTAAAAGTAATTGGCAAAGTATACCTAACTTTTACTGGTTTTTCTCTTTGTTTACCTGGTGTAAATTTTGGTAGTTTATTAATTAAATCTTTAGTTTCTTTTTTCAATTTTGTATGTGGAGCTCTAATTTGAATATCTACAACTTCTCCTTTATCATTGATGATAAACTGCGCATTAATTCTATATTTTCCAGAATTTAAACCTAAATCGTTAGCCAAGTCAACATCAAAATTTCGTTGTACAAACTTCATCATCTTTTTATCGAAGCATTTTTTATTCGCTTGTTTTGACAAACCTTCACAACCTTTAAAAACAGGAGCATTTTCTATCAAAATAAAAGGAACAGTTTCTTCTGGCTCCTTATCTACAGGTTCATCAACTGTAACAACAGTATCTATATCCAATTGAATTGGAGCGTCTTCCTCTGGCAAATCAATAATAGTTTCTTTGATGTCGTTATCTCCTTTATTAATTTTTTCGTCTGGAATAAAAAGATTAGTTGGTTGCAATTGAATTTGTTGTTTAGGTTTGGGTTCTCTTGTAAATTCATAAGGTTGATCAAAAGAAATACTGACTATTTCAACTGATTCAGGATTTGAAATGGCTGAAATCCTTTCGGGCGTTTCGTGTTCTAAAATAACATAAACAATAAAGAGAACGAGTACAAGCCCCAACTGTGTAAAAATGGTTGAGAACTTTTCTAACTGTTTGGTTGGTGATTTTTTTACGTTTTTCATAATTAGAAAGTTTTAAATTGTTAAAACCTTATGAAATCAAATAACGTACCAAAATACTTGTATTCATATATTTAACATATAAGTAATTTTAACTTATTTTTATTCTTAGTTATATTTATGAATTTCTTTCAATAAACATAACTTCCATAATATTTAAGGACTAAAGTATATGAGTTATTAGTTTCATGATAATATTTTTTTCGCTGCAATACTCTGCCAGGAATTACAAAGGTTTTAGAATTTAATTCTACAAGCTCTTAAGAATTGGTGGTCTTATATTTTCAATAAACCTTTTTTTTCTGCGGCAAGTATAACTTACTTTATTGAAATTGAACTAAGAAACAACAATTAAAATCACTAAATTTTGGGAATCGCTTCAGCTTTATCAGTATTAAATTTTAGGACAATTATTTTTGTTGATAGTTTAACCTACCATAAAACCGAACACTAATTACTAAAAAGGCATCAATTGATGAAATTAGAGGCCAAGAGAAGTATAATTTTTTAGCTTTATTTATTAATGAAAATTATCATAAAAAAATAATACACAAGAATACGTTACTTTATATTTTTAAAATTTCTTCTGTTTTAAAAATAAAATGTATGTAAATCAAAAAAAATACTAATTACAACTAAAAAACTACTATTTATACATTACTAAAGCTCTTTTAAAAAATAAATTATAACTTTGATAAAATTGATTAATAATGATTAAAGCTGTAATTATAGATGACGAACCAAAAGCCATACAAGGTTTAGCTTGGGAGCTTTCTAACTTTGAAAATGAACTTGAAGTTGTAGCAACCTTTACAGAGCCAGAAAAAGCAATTTCTTATTTAAAATCCTCTAAAATAGACTGCCTTTTTTTAGATATTGAAATGCCAACTATGGACGGTTTTCAGTTTCTAGAAAGATTAGATACAAAAGATTTTGCAGTAGTTATTACCACAGCGTACAACGAATATGCAATTACAGCTCTAAAAAAAGAAGCTATTGATTATCTCCTAAAACCAATTGATACAGATGATTTAAGAGAAACCATTGACAAAATTAAAAAATACAACGCAAAAGGTTTTAACGCTGAAAAGTTTGAAGACATTTTAATAAAATTTAACAATAAATTACATCATAAAAAAATCACTATAAATACTGATGGTAAATTGGTTTTTTTAGAACCAAGTGATGTTTTTTATGTAGAATCTGATGGTAACTACTCTACTTTATATTTATCAAAAAATAAAAAAATTGTTGTTACCAAAAAGCTAAAGGAAATTAAGGAATTATTGCCTATTGATCATTTTTTTAGAATTCACAATTCGTATATTATAAACTTAGATAAAATTAAGGAGTTTTTAAAATCTGATGGTTATGTTATCTTAGAAAGTGGAGCTAAAATTCCTGTTTCTAGACAAAGAAAATCTGAGTTTTTAGAAAAACTGTAATTAAGTATTATGAAAAACTGGAGGCTTTTTATTGCATTGATTTTCATTTTTTTACAAGTTAATGGACAAAAGAAAAAACCTGATTTTAATGCTCAAATTGATAGTATTTTAGTAAAAAGACCTACTACCTACAAAGAAATAAATTCATATTTAAAACCATTTAGAAGAGATACGGTAAAACTAAAAAAACTTACTCAAAAATTTGAGGAGGCATTGTATTTAGATGGTAAAGCATATGTTGAAAATTTATTGGGCATTCAATATAGAAATTACTCATTTTATGATAAGGCTATAAAGTCCCATACTTTTGCTTTAGAAACAGCTAGAAAAGCTAAAAGTATAGAGTTTGAAGTATTTAGCTTAAATATGTTGGGTGTAGATTATAGAAAAAAAGATGCCAATAGAACTGCTCTAGATTACAATTATGAAGCGCTCAAATTAGCAGAAACTGTTGAGGACCCAAGCCTTGGTTTGCAAAGAAGTATTGCTGTTTCTTTAAACAGTATGGGTAATATTTATCTTCTTTTAAAACAGTATGATTTGGCTATTGAACGTTTTAAGAAATCACAAAAAATTGAAAGAACTATTAATAATAAGTTGGGTTTGGCCATAAACTATCAAAATATTGGATACGCAAACGATGCTAAAGGAAAAATAGACGAAGCCTTATCTTATTTTAAGAAATCACTCTCCATAAATGAGAAACTAAATAATATTTATGGCATTATTATTTGCAACATTAGCATAGCTAATATCTACATTAAACAGGGTATGCTTACTAAGGCTATATCTTTAATAAATGTGAATTTACCAAATGTAAAAAAAATAAATAATAAAGAATTATTATCTAGTTATTACATCAATTTAGGGTGGGCTAACAGCAAATTGAATCAATTTAACAAAGCAGAAAAAAACTTAGAAAAAGGTTTGGCAATTGCAAAAAGATATGATTTAATTTCAGAACAATCTTATGCATACAGTCATTTGTATGAATTATATCAACAAAAAAAAGAATATAAAAAAGCTTTAGAGTTTTATAAACTATCAAATGAATTTGATGGCAAAATTTCCAATCAAAGAAACATACAATATGTTAATGATTTAATCATTAAATACGATAGTGAACGCAAAAATAACGAAATAAAGGCTCTGGCAAAACAGAATGAAATAACCCAGTTACAGCTTACAAAAAATAGAAATATTTGGATAATTGTTATTGTAACTATTTTATCTGTATTAGCTGTTTTATACTTTTTATACAGACAAAGATTGTTAAAGAATCAAAAGCGTATTTTAACTTTAGAACAGGATGTTTTAAGGACTCAAATGAATCCGCATTTTATTTTTAATGCTTTAAATTCCATTAAGCATTATATTATTAATAACGAACAAAAAAATGCAGTATATTATTTGAATAAGTTTTCAAAATTGGTTCGTAAAATATTAGAGAGTTCGAAGTTAAAAGAAGTGTCTTTACAGGAGGAATTAGAAACTATGGACTTATACATGAATATAGAAAATATTCGTTTTTCCAACGAAATTAATTATAGCATTTCTGTTGATGAAAATCTAGATTTATCAAATATAAAAGTACCTCCTTTAGTGTTACAACCTTTCTTAGAAAATGCTTTATGGCATGGCTTATCTTCAAAAAAAGGAGATAAAAAAATTATGCTTACCGTATTTAAACCTTCTAGTGATTTTATTCAAATTGATATAGAAGACAATGGCATTGGTAGAACAGCCTCTGCAAAAATTAAAGCTAAAAAAATTATTAACCGTAAATCAATAGGAATAGATTTAACCAAACAACGTTTGCAAAACTTTATTAAAGATTTTCAAAATCCGTTTAGTCTTATTTCTAATGATTTATTTGATGAAGAAAAAAATCCGAAAGGAACCAAAGTTGCTCTGAAAATACCGATAACGTAAAACGTATGGAGTTTTTTTTTCAGGATTTTTCTTCTTGGTTACAAGGTGTGTTATTTATTTTAATAGCCTATCATACTACCTCTTATTTTTTTACAAAAGACAAGAGTTTTGCTATATATGGCTGTTATTTACTCTTAGTAACTATTTACTTAATACCTAAAACTAATAATGTTACTTCAAATTATATTTCTCAAGAGTTAAGGTCTTTTTTCTATACATTTAATTGGATCATACAAATTTGGTATTGGATGCTATATAGTTGGTTTTCCATTCATTTCTTGAACTTAAAAGAAAAAGATATTAATCTAGCTGTACAAATAATGTTATTTATTTTAATAACAACAGTTATAAGCACTTTATTTTTTATAGTCGATTTATTTTTTTTCAATCAAGAGTTAATGGGTAGATTCTTTATTTATATATATACACCAATATCTCTTTTAATTATCTCTTTTTTCTTGAGAGCCATTTATAAACATAAAGATAAAATCAATAAATTTTTTGTGTTTGGTTTAGTTTTCTTTCTGGGCTTTTCCATTTTGGCGCTTTATTTCTCTTTTGATGAAAATTATAAATTTCAATTTATTGATCCTATAGCTTTTTTTATGATTGGTGTTTTGTCAGAAGCAATTACACTTTCAATTGGCTTAGGATATAAATACCATATATACAGAAAAGAAAGAGATGATTATAATTCTCGTTTAATTAATGAGTTAAAAAAGAATGATACTTTAAAAGATCGATTGAACGAAAAATTATCAGAGAAAGTAGAAAATCACAAACTAGCAGAGCTTGAGGCATTATATCAAAATCAAATTAATGAGCTGAAACTAACAAGCTTATTAAGCCAAATGAATCCGCATTTTATTTTTAATGCATTAAATTCAATTAAGCTTTATATTATTAATAATGAGCCCAAAAATGCAGCACATTATCTAAATAAATTCTCGAAGTTGATTCGTCGTATTTTAGAAGCATCAACAACTAAAGAAACTACTTTACAAGAGGAATTGGAAACAATGGATTTGTATATGACACTGGAAAATATTCGATTTAATAACGAGATTGATTTCCAAATTAAAGTTGACGAAAATTTAAATTTAAATGCAATTAAAGTACCTCCTTTAGTACTTCAACCTTTTTTAGAAAATGCAATTTGGCATGGCTTATCTTCAAAAAAGGAAGATAAAAAAGTGCTTTTAGTAATTACTAAAAAAGGGAATCACTTTTTAAAAATTAAGATAAAAGACAATGGTATTGGACGTATAGCATCTGCCAAAATTAAATCAGATAAATCTATAAATAGAAAATCTTTAGGTATTGACTTAAGTAAGGAAAGGTTAGGTAATTTTGTAAATAAGCTAAAAAGCAACTATTCAATTATTTATAAAGATTTGATGCAAAATGAAAAAGCAACAGGCACAAAAGTGGTTATTAAAATTCCACTGAAGTAGCCTATTGCTTTGCTTACTTTCTCTTTTTACTTTATTATTATTTAATGATTATTCTTTTAGATATAATTTCTTTAGCTGTTTTTGCTTTTAATAAATAAACACCTGATGATAAATGAGACAAATTGATGTTTGTTTCAGAAGTGTTTATATTCTTACGAGTAATCATTTTTTTACCTAAAATTGTAAATATTTCTATCTTTTCTAAAGCTATATTGTTGGATAGTTTTACAAATAAATCCGAAACTGTAGGGTTTGGATATAGTTGTAATGAAGCCTCATTTTCTGTAAAACTATCTAGAGATAAAACACTAGACTCGCTTGCCTTTATGCTAAATAAACCTGTATTTTCATTTGCAACAGATTTGCTAGAGCCAGACTCAATCCAAACTTTCAAATAAAAAGTTGTACCAACTGTCAAATTCGTCAACGAAATAGAATTACCACAAGCTATTGGTGTATTACTTTGACACGATTGATATACTGCAAACTTTAGATTACCAATAGGAGTTGTACCTTCTATACTAAATTCTCTTGTTTCAGGAACTGTAACTGTAAACCAGACATCCGCTAGTACATTACCAACAGCACAAGTAGGATTGTTGTTGGCAGTTCCACTATTTACATCTCCTGGAGTTTGCTGATTAAAGTTTAAAGCTATCGCTCTAGAACAATCATCATTTGCTGGAGCGCAATCTGTTGAAAAAGATGCTGTATTATCTATATCATTTGACCAAGCAGAAGTACTGTAAACTACATCATCTACCTCAATACAAGTTAAACTTGGGTTTCCAGAAGCACTAAATTGTGTAATGATATTATTATTTCCATTTTTAATAGTTAGATCTTCAAGTGCATTATCATCAACATCAATCCAAAACAATTTGTTGTTTTCTCTAATATCTGCATTAATCAGCTGATTTTCATTAGCAATAAATGCTAACAATTCTTTATTTGAATATAGATTGATGGTGGTTAAATTGTTTTTGTAAACACTTAAACTTTGTAAATTGGCCAATTGACTTACTTCTAAAAAGGTTAAGTCGTTTTCGCCAACGTCAATCGTTTTTAAAGCTAAGTTTTGTGATATATCTAAATTAGATATCGTATTATTGGCTAAAAATAAAACTTCCAAATTGGTGTTTTGGCTGACATCGACTTGAGAAATAGAATTATTTTTTGCGTTTAATTCTGTTAGCGCTGCAAAATCTTCTAATCCTGTTACATCTGAAATATTTTTAGATTCAATATTTAAGTTTTCTACAACTTCTATCAAATCTTTTCTTACCAAACCATCATTTGGAGTGCCATTTCCATAACCCTCATTTTCTAGATACTCTTCAAAATTACTGTCTGGAATCATAGTAAATTTAGGACAGCTTGTATTGAAGGTTGTTTGATTGTCTACATCTGTCCAATTAGTTGTACTGTATGTTGAGTCATCTACCTCAATACAATCTAAATTTGTATTACCAACTGTAAAAAATGCAGTAATGTTGGTATTATTTCCATTTTTTACGCTCAATGAATTTAGATTATTGTAAGTTGCTATAAGCTGTGTTAGTATACCATTATTACTTAAGTCTAACTCCATTATTACATTACTATCACAATATAATACTTGCAACTCTAAATTATTATTTAAATTCAGCTCTGCTATATTATTAGAACTACAATTTAATACTTCTAAAAGGGTGTTGTTAGTTAAATCTAATAATGCTAAATTGGTATTATTAAACGTCCAAAGTTTCATTAAATCTGGTAACATACTTACATTTAAATTGGTAATTTGATTGGCACCAATATGAAACTCCTTTAGTTTGGTGTTTTTTGATACATCTATTTGAGTTAAGTTGTTTGTAAAAACATCTAACGTTTCTAAATTTATGTTGTTTGTTAAATCTATACTTGAAATTGTATTTTCTCTAATATTTAAGTTTATAAGCGATTCAAAGCCTTCAATTCCAGTTAAATCTGATATATTTTTACTACTAGCATCAACTGTAGTTACAGTTTTAATGGCATTAACATCTACATAGTTATCTCCTGTTACTCCATTTCCCCAACCTTGAGACTCTATATAAGCTTCAAAATTATTATCTGGAATGAATGTTCCTTCATAACAACTTGAAGAGAAAGTTGCTGAAGAATCTTTAGTCCAATCAGCATTTGAGTTGCTGTAATTTGCATCATCTACCTTAATACAAATTAAATCTGGGTTTTGTTGTGATTCAAAATCTATGATGGCTGTATTATTTCCATTTTTTACATCTAAAAAGGTAAGTTTATTACTCCAAACTCTAATAGTTTCAAGAACTGTATTTAAAGTAAAATCTAATGACGTTAGTTCATTTTCATGTACTATAATATTTTTAAGTTTTGTGTTTTGAGTTACATTTAATTGAGTCAAATCATTCTTTGAAGCCCATAATATTTCTAAATCTTTAAGTAATGTAACATCTAAATTTGATATTGAATTATCATCAATTTTCAACTCAATTAACTTTAAGTTATTGCTAACATCTATTGCTGATAAAGAATTTAAACTTGCTATAAGGTGTGTTAATTCTGTATTATTTGATACATTTAAGTTAGTCAGCGAATTTTGCCCTACTCCAAGTTGAATTAGGTTTACATTTGCGCTTACATCTATATTCGAAATATTGTTATCGCCTACATACAAATATTGTAATTGAATATTTTTTGAAACATTTATTGAAGTTAAATCGTTACTAAAAAGATTTAAATAACTTAAGGCAGAAAAGTTTTCAATACCTGTTAAATCTGATATATTTTGTTGACTTAAATCTAAGGAAAGAACATTTTGAATATCTGCAGTTAGTACTTTACCATCTATTATACCATCAGAATCTATGTTATTTTGAACCAAATACTGCTCAAAATTTACATCTGGAATATTTGTAATAGATGGGAAATCTGATAAATTTTCGTAAACTCTAATATGACCTGAGTTACTTCCATTACCATCATTATCAGAACCTCCAATTGCAACAATACCTCCATTTTGACTTAAAGCTATTGAAGAACCAAATGCATCTCCACTATCTTCTCCTATTAAAGTTGATGAAATTTGCACCCAATCATTATTTTCTAATTTAAAAATTTGAGCTATTCCTCTTGAACCATCTGAACCAACTGCAAGTACTGTAGCATCATCATTTATGCTAACGGATCTACCTAAATTACTATTGTTGGTTAAACCATTTATATCAGAACCTAACTGAACCCAATCTCCATTTTCAAATTTATATGTTCTAGCAAAACCCGCTTGTGTTTTTCCATTTACTTCTGTATGTGGGGAACCAATAGCAATTACATTACCATCAGCAGAAATATCTATACCATCAGCAAAGTATCTTTCGTTATTATTACTAATAATTGGTGCTCCTTTAAGTTGCCAAACATTATTTACTTTTTCATAAACTAAAACTCTACCATCTTCTGTACCATCGTTATTACCATTATATTGTCTATTTCCTACAACTAAAACAGTACCATCTGCACTTAGTTCTAAATCTGCAGTTGATAAAAAATTTCTAGTACCATCTAATACGATAACAGACTCTCTAGTGATCGCAGAATTTGAGTAATTATAAATATAAATTGCGTTTGAGATAGCAGAAGCTAAGTAAGTACCATCTGCATTCATAGCTACAGCATTTCCTATATCATTAGGGGTATTGATTGAACTGGTTTTTGCCACAATTTGCCAATCATTATTTACCAATTCATACAAAGAAATATTATCTTCACCAGGTTCTCCAACAGCTAGAATTTGACCATTAGCGGATAAATTTATACATTCTCCAAATCTATCACTTGAACCTAACCCATTTAAATCGTTTCCTAATTGTACCCAAGTATTATTTACATTCTTGTAAACTCTTACTAAACCAGAATCATTTCCATTTGTATCATTCCCAGCAGCACCTGCTGCTACAATAGTTCCATCTGCTGAAATAGCTAATTGTCTTAAATCTGCTAATCTATCAAAAGCTGCCTCTCCATTTATATCTGCTCCTATTTGTGTCCACTGTCCAAAACTAAATTGAACCAATAAGAATGTAATAATTAATGTAATTTTACTTTTCATAGTCTTGATTTTTAAAATCCCATTTTACGGAACTCGTTAGAATTTATAGTTGTGTTGATGTTTGACACGTCTGTAACTTTCATAGTTGTAGTTCTTCCTTGATGAGTTGAATTCAATTCTAACACAAAACCATTAAAGTTTGGGTTATTTATGCTCATACCTAACATTGGTAAAGCTTTATTTTGAATCGGAAAATCTTTTGAAACCCAAAAACCTGCACTTCCTTCATCATTGGCATATTTGTAGTCAACTTTGTACTCATCGCAATTGTACCCTAATATAGTTTTGGTATTTCCTGTTTTTTTGTATTCAAAATCACCATCTTCTGGAAGTTGATCAGATACATTAAATTGATCACCCATTTGATCTAATGATGTAGTTTTTTTCATTTTCATTCCAGCAACATCCATAAATGCTGTAGATGATTTTGGTGTCATTACCATAACCACTTTTCCTTGACCTTGCATTTCTTTAGATGCTACAGAAATTCCATAAATATCTGGGTAATTACCAATTAAAAAATCAATGGTTTGTTTTTCTCCTCTATCAGTAGTTACTTCGATAGAAATATTTTTATTAAAAGAAAAACTTGATGGAATATTTACAGTGGGTGATGTTGTTACTGAAGTAGTAGTTTTATTTGAAGTGCTATTTGATATAGATTCATTGGTATTTTTATCCTTTTTTATACTTCTTTCCTTTGTTGTATTTCGTTTATCAACAATATCTGCAACAGATAAACTTACATATGAACCATTAACAGGTTTATTACCTTCAAAAGTATTCCAAGTACCTTTTAAAGAATACACAATTTTGGTACTATCTGCATGGTGAATTTGAACTTGTCCTTCTTTTGGGTTTAAATAACCATCATCATTATTGGCTAAAACATAACCTGCAGGAAGTGCATCTACAGGAGCAATAACTCTATCTGAGTTATAGTATTTTATCGATTTTGATAGGTTAGTTTTATCAAATTTTCCATAAACACTAATAGAAATATCTTTGGTTTTGTATTCATAACCATGATTATACAATAACAAAATTCCTGTATCGCTTATAAATTTAGGTACATTTGAAGTAGGTTTGCCTTCGTCGTTTCTTTTTCGTTTACCATATAAAGTACTATCAAGTAATTTATCAGTTTCCTTATCAATTTTCTGTTCTACTTTTTGCTCAACTTTCTTTTCAAGTTTTTTTTGAATTTTTTTCCAAAACTGGGCATATAAAGACTGATTTGCTACAAATAAGAATATATTAAAAGCAAGTAGTTTTAAATATTTCATAACGAGTTAATTAATAGTTAACACCTAAATATGAACCAATAAAACTAAATGTAGAGCCAAAACTGTGTAGTTGGTTGTAAATTTTGTGCTAATGGCAGAAAAGAACAATTTTGGAAGCTAAAAAATATAAAAATTTAATTGTTTAAATAAAATTTTTATTAGTAACAAAACGAATAGTTATTATTTGTAATCTTTTGCTACTTTTTCTAGTTCATCATACCAATTTTGTCCAAACTTTCTTATCAATGCTTGTTTAACAAATTTATAAACAGGCACTTGTAATTCCTTTCCTAAGGAACATGCATCATCGCAAATTTCCCACTTATGATAGTTAACTGCAGAAAACTCACTATAATCTTTTACTCTTATTGGGTATAAATTGCAAGAAATTGGTTTTTTCCATCCAATTTCTCCTGAATTATAAGCTTCTTCAATACCACATAACGCAGTTTTATTTTCATCAAAAATTACATAAGCACAATCTGCATCATTTATTAATGGGGTTTCTAATTCGCCCCACTCACTTGTTGTCCAAGCGCCTTGCTTATCAATAACATCAATGCCCTCTTGTCTTAAATATGGTTTAATTTTCGGATAAATTTCTTCTAAAATTTTAGCTTCTTCTTTTTCTAAAGGAGCACCCGCTTCTCCATCTACACAACAAGCACCTTTGCAAGCAGATAAATTACAAACAAAATCTTTTTCTATAATATCTTCAGAAACTATCGTTTTCCCTAATTGAAACATGCCACAAAAATAAGGATATTTTTTTCTGATTTTTTCTATTTTGATAAATTTAGTTGCCTAATTTTGTAAAAAAATATAGACAAAAAATGAAATTCAATTTCAAAGAAATATTAACTGCATTTATGGTTTTATTTGCTGTTATAGATATTATAGGAAATATTCCTATAATCATAGATTTGCGTAAAAAAGTTGGTCATATTCAATCTGAAAAAGCATCTTTAATTGCTGGTTTTATTATGATTCTATTTTTATTTGTTGGACAAAGCTTGTTAAGTTTAATTGGAATTGACGTAAATTCTTTTGCTGTTGCTGGTTCATTTATCCTATTTTTTATTGCATTAGAAATGATTTTAGGAATAACTCTCTATAAAGATGACGGAAATTCTCCAGCCATAACGGCAACCGTATTTCCATTGGCTTTTCCTTTAATTGCAGGTCCAGGAAGTTTAACAACTTTACTTTCTTTAAGAGCTGAATTTGCTATTGAGAATATAATTATTGCCATACTTTTAAATATCGCTTTTCTATATATTGTTTTGAAAACTTCATCTAAAATTGAAAAAATTATTGGTCCAAATGGTATTCAAATTATTCGTAAGATATTCGGGGTAATTCTATTAGCTATTTCTGTAAAGTTGTTTGCTCAGAATATAAAAGTTTTATTTATTTAGTTATGGTTTATGATGCTTTAATTATTGGAGGTGGTGTATCAGGAATACAATGCGCATTAGTATTGGGTTCAGCGAAAGAGAAAGCTTTTGCCAAGGATAAAAATATAGCAATTATTGCTCATCAAAGAGCTTCTCATTTAGAAAAAGCCCTTTTTAACAATGTTCTTGGCTTACAACCCAAAACACTTGGAAAAAATATTTTGAGTGATGGAAAAGAACATTTGAAAAACTTATATCCTAAAATTAATCAAATAGACAAGGAAAAGGTTTTAAGTATTGATGTTATTGAAGACGGATATTCTATAAACACAAATAGAAATACTTACCGTTCTAAAATTGTAGTTATCGCTTTAAATTATTCGAAACCTTTTGCCATTGAAGGTTTAGATGATTTTATTATTCCACATCAAAAAGCAAATAGTGCTAAAGATAGAATTCAATTAAAAAACAACGATCATCTTATAAAAAAAGGACTCTATTGTTGTGGAACAATTGCCGGCCACAGAAGTCAATTTGCAATAGCTGCAGGAAGTGGAGCATCTGTAGCCACAGATATTCTAACGCTTTGGAATAACGGATCTCATACTAAAGTACACGACAAAGTATGATTAAAAGGCTATTTCGAATCTAATTTAAAGTAAGGAAATCCTTTAAATTATAAAATTACTGTATATTTTTATTAAGAATATTTTATAAATACAAAATCCAGCTTAAAGCTGGATTTATTTTGTGAATTATTTTCTCTACTTATTCTACCGTAACAGATTTTGCTAGATTTCTAGGTTGATCTACATTTTTATTCAGCATTACTGCAATATGGTAAGATAACAATTGAAGTGGAATAGTTGTTAATAAAGGAGTTAAAGCTTCTTCTGTATCAGGTATTTCTATAGTATGATCTGCGATGGCTTTAACTTGGGTATCACCTTCTGTAACAATTGCAATAATTTTGCCGGCTCTAGATTTTATTTCTTGAATATTACTAACTACTTTTTCATAATGACCTCTATTTGTTGCAATAACAAAAATTGGCATATTTTCATCAATTAAAGCAATTGGTCCGTGTTTCATTTCTGCAGCAGGATAACCTTCTGCATGTATGTAAGAAATTTCCTTAAGTTTTAAGGCTCCTTCTAAAGCCACTGGAAAATTAAAACCTCTTCCTAAATATAAACAGTTGGGTGCGTCCTTATAAACAGCTGCAATATCTTTTACGTGCTCATCAATTTTTAACAACTCCTCAACTTGTCTAGGAATTAATTGCATTTTACGAATGTAATTCTCAAAAGTATGATCTGCCAAAGATTTATTAGCTCTTCCTAATTTTAAGGCAATTAATGTTAAAACAGTAATTTGTGTTGTAAATGCTTTAGTTGATGCCACTCCAATCTCTGGTCCGGCATGCGTATAAGCTCCTGAATGTGTTTCTCTTGCAATAGAAGAACCCACAACATTACATATACCAAAAACAAAAGCTCCTTTAGATTTGGCTAACTTTATCGCCGCTAAAGTATCAGCTGTTTCCCCCGATTGAGAAATAGCAATAACAACATCTTTATTTGTAATAATTGGATTTCTATATCTAAATTCTGAGGCATATTCTACCTCTACAGGTATTCTAGACAATTCTTCAAAAAGGTATTCACCTACCAATCCTGCATGCCATGAAGTACCACAGGCAACTATAATAATTCGATTTGCATCTAAAAATTTATCTAAATTTTCGTCAATGCTAGACATCTTTATTAAATTCTCTTCAGGTAGCATTCTTCCTCGAAAAGTATCTGTTATAGCTTTTGGTTGCTCATGAATTTCTTTCAACATAAAATGATCATAACCACCTTTTTCAATTTGGTCTAAGCTCATCTGTAGTTTTTGAATTATAGGGTCTACTAGAGAATCATCTTGAATTTTTCTAACCTTAACTCCTTTACCTAATTTAATAATTGCCATTTCTTCATCTTCTAAATAAATCGCATTTTTAGTGTATTCTACAAAAGGAGAAGCATCTGAAGCAACAAAAAACTCCTTTTCATCTGCACCAACGCCAATAGCTATAGGACTTCCCAAACGTGCAACAACAATTTCGTTAGGTTTAGTTCTATCAAAAACAGCGATTGCGTAAGCTCCAATTACATTTGTTAATGCTAATTGTACAGCTTTACCAAGCTTACAGCCTTCTCTTTTTTTAACCTCTTCAATTAAATTTATTAATACTTCTGTATCTGTATCACTCCTAAAATCATACCCTCTTGAAATTAATTCTTTTTTAATAGTATCATAGTTTTCAATAATACCATTGTGTACAATTACTAAGTCTCCTGATTTTGAAGTATGAGGATGTGAATTTACATCATTTGGAACACCGTGAGTTGCCCAACGTGTATGTCCCATACCTATATTACCATTTTTTCTTTCTTCCTCTTGGTTTGTGATTATCTCTAAATCAGAAACTTTTCCTTTAGTTTTTGATAACTGAATTTCATTACCATCAAAAAGCATTATTCCAGCACTGTCATAACCCCTATATTCTAATCTTTTTAAACCGTTTATTACTATTGGATAAGCTTCTCTATGTCCTATGTAGGCCGAAATTCCGCACATAATTTTTTTTTGTTAAAAGTTAAAATTAAAATTTACGTGAATTTAATTACTTTTTTTTGAATATGATATCTTTAATAGTGCTTTTTTACTAGTGTTTGTAGTTGAGTTTCTAAATAAGGTAACTGCTTTTGGGTTCCAACTTAAATTATTAAAGATGGTATCAGATACTGGCAAATCTGTAGGATTAAATGCTTTTATTCTTAAGGCGGGAGAATAATTTGTTTCTCCGCTCAAAATATCTGAAACATAATCTGTAATTCTAAAAGTATATTTTTCTACCTTTCCATCATCGTCTCTTTCTAATTGACCCGCTATGCCACCAAAAGCACTTTCACTATAAGCATCCTTTACATGGCTAAAAGAAACATTCGCTGCGCTATTGTCTTTATACAAGTATAGTCTATCAGGTACATAATTAGTATCTGCAGATTGATTGATATAAAAAATTAAAGAAGCATCATTTATCAATAAATTTTGAGCTCTCAACTCGTCAATTTTATTTTGATCAAATAAAGTAACTTCTCCTTCACTCCCCGCAGTTCCTTGAATAATTATTTCATCGTTATCAGGATATACTTTTTCATCCATAGTAAAAGTATTTACCCTAAAACCTGATAAGAGAAATGAATCATTTTTATAAATTGTATCAACAATATTTGTACCTGATTCTAAAACAGTATTTGTGTAATAAGCTTCAATTGAAGGGTTTAACGCAAAACTTGTATTATTAAAACTAAAAGAAATTAAGGAACCCTCTAAACCAGTTGCCTCTACAATTAAGCCTCTAAAATAATCATTAAAAGCATCCTGAGAATCAAATTCTCCTGTTTCATATTTATCCAGAAATAATTCTTTAAATTTTTCTTCATTTAAAGGAATTCTAACGAAAGGAATTTTTATTGTGCTCGTCGCAGAGCTAAATATATTTAAGGTATCCGTTTTTGCAACACTATCATCAAATAACCTTCTCTTTATTACCAAAGTAGTATCGTTTACATTAGGTTTAAAAGCAATGTTTTGCTCATCATTAAGCTTATCTCCAATTTTTTCAAAAACATCGTTAGAGTAGTAACGATTAATTTTTGTTGGATCAGAGGGATTATAAAGGTTCATGTAAGTATTAGATCTGTAAATATTTAATGTAAACTCTTTACTTTGGTCTCCAATAATAGAATCTAATTCATAACCATTACCGTCAGCATTTAATGTAACCTGATAAGGTAATTTTAAAAATACTGTATCCATTTTAGTTACTACTGTAGTATCAGCTCCGTAAGTATTTGACTCAACTTGTAAACCCGTAGTTATTGCCAATTGAGATACAATAGAAGCTTCTATTTTTTCATAATCAAGAGTTGGACTTGAATATACGCCCAATAAATATTGCCCCAATCTTGTTGAAATGTTATCTGATTGCACTCTTTCTAAAGGTACATTTTCAGATGTAACATCCAAATTAATTGAACTTGTATCAAACTTTGTGTTCGTTAAAACGTTAGAATCTATATTTGTAAAGTCTTCTTCACAAGATAGTATTGCCGCAGAAAGGCATATAAAAACACCTAAATAGAGGCTTCTTTTAAAATAATTTTTCACTTTGAAAATAATTAAGTTGCCGAGATTAAATCAGCGTAAAAATTTAAATAAGATTCTTTTAAATTCTCTGCTTGGAAATCTAAAACAGGAATTTCTTGTGCTTCTATAAAAGAATTCAACTCTTCATCGAGAGTTTCACTTCCGTGAATAATTGCATCAGAATTTTCGATAGCACTCTTTAAAATATTATTGTGATTAGGAGTTTTAATTGTTTCTATTTTACCAGAATCATTTAAATCAAATTTTACTTTATCCGCTAAATCAGGGTTTAAATTTCCATCAAAACCACTATTATACAAAGAAGTTACTATTTTACTTTCTGTAAATAAAGGTTCTTCTTTATAAAACTCTCTAAGGTAAAGGGGCAGTAAAGAAGCCATCCAACCATGAATATGTATAATATCTGGAGCCCAATTTAATTTTTTTACTGTTTCAACTACACCTTTTGCGAAGAAAATTGCCCTTTCATCATTATCTGGAAATAACTTATCATCTTCGTCTGTAAAAACAGCTTTTCTTTTAAAATATTCTTCATTATCTATAAAGTAAACCTGCATTCTTTCCTTTGGAATAGAAGCTACTTTAATAATTAATGGCATATCTAAATCATTTACAACTAAATTCATTCCTGATAAACGAATTACTTCGTGTAATTGATGTCTTCTTTCGTTAATAACGCCATATCTAGGCATAAAAATACGAGTTTGCACTCCTTTAGAGTGTGCATTTTTAGCAGAATTAAACGCTGTAGAAGAAAGTTCTGTTTCTGGTAAATACGGAACAACTTCTGATGATACAAATAATATTCTCTTGTCCTTCATTAAATCAATCACTTTTAAAAAACGCGAAAATACAAATTATTATGCTAATATGATGTTAAATTGGTAAGTTTGCATACTTTTTACATGATTTTGATATGGATATTTTTACAGAAAAGCTAACCTTAAAAGCTCATATTTCTAAGCTAAAGTCACAAAATAAAACGATAGGATTTATACCTACAATGGGAGCTTTACATAGAGGGCACTTATCGCTAATTAAAAAAGCACAAAAGAAAAATGATATTGTTGTAGTAAGTATTTTTATAAATCCCACTCAATTTGATAAAGCAGAAGATTTAATCAATTATCCTAAAACATTAAAAAATGATATTCAACTTCTAAAAAGTGTTGCATGTAATGTTTTGTTTCATCCCTCTGTTAAAGAAGTTTACGGAGAAAACACCGTTTCAGAAAAATTTAATTTTGATGGCCTTGAGCACGAAATGGAAGGTAAATATAGAGAGGGCCATTTTGATGGTGTTGGCACAATTGTAAAAACATTATTTGAAATTGTAAATCCCGATAAAGCTTACTTTGGTCAAAAAGATTTTCAGCAATTACAGATTATCAAAAAAATGGTAAAACAGAATCGTTTACCATTAAAAGTTAAAGGTTGTAAAATTTTTAGAGAAAAAGATGGTTTAGCCATGAGCTCCAGAAACGCAAGATTATCTAAAGAACATCGTGCTGCTGCAACATTCATTTATAAAACTCTTAAAAAAACAAAAAAGCGATTCCACACAAAAAGTGTAAACGAAATTTGTGATTGGGTAACAAATCAATTTAAAAACCATCCATTGTTACAATTAGAATATTTTACAATTGCTGATGAAAAAACACTAAAAACCATAGAAATAAAAGAATCTGACAAAAAATACCGAGCTTTTATTGCAGTATTTGCAGGAGAAATCAGATTAATTGACAACATTCCATTAAGGCAAGAATAACAAAAAAAAACCTATTTTTGCAGAATGTTAGTACAAGTTGTAAAATCTAAAATCCATCGTGTAAAAGTTACAGGTGCAGATTTAAATTATATTGGAAGCATTACCATTGACGAAGATTTAATGGATGCAGCAGGAATTATAGAAGGTGAACGTGTTCAAATTGTAAATAATAACAATGGTAATCGTTTAGAAACTTATGCTATTCCTGGCCCAAGAGGGAGTGGAGAAATTACTCTAAATGGAGCAGCATCTAGACTAGTTGCAGTTGGTGATGTTTTGATATTAATTGTTTACGCTTTTATGGAATTGGAAGAAGCTAAAAATTTTAAACCTCAGCTTGTTTTCCCTAATGAAAAAGATAATACCCTCACTTAATTTTGAATTTTAAAAAAATATTAAAAATCGTAATACCTCTCTTTTTGGGAGGTTTTTTAGTTTGGTATTCCCTTACTATTGTTTCTCTGCAAGAACTTGTACAATATTTTAAAAACGCAAATTATTCTTGGATTGCTTTAGGATTATTTTTTGGTCTTTTAAGTCATCTTTCTAGAGCTTATAGATGGAAGTTTTTACTAGAACCTTTAGGCTATAAACCAAGTTTTATAAATTCAACTTTAGCCGTTTTAGTAGCCTATTTAATAAATATTTTTCTACCAAGAGTTGGAGAAGTTTCTAGAGCTGCAGTAATGACAAATTATGAAGATATACCTTTTGAAAAAGGATTTGGCACCATTGTAGCAGAAAGGTTAGCAGATTTATTGATGATGCTTATTGTAATAAGTATTACTCTTTTTATTCAGTTTGATTTTATTTGGGAATTATTAACACAAGACATTAATCCAGTAAAAACCATTACAAGTTTACTCTTACTTCTTGGTTTTTTTGTAGTTCTTATACTCTATATTAGAAAAGGAAAATCAAAATTTGCTTTAAAATTAAAAGATTTTTTCTTTGGGTTAAAAGATGGCGTTTTCAGCATTTTAACTATGAAAAAAAAATGGGCATTTATTTTCCACACTATTTTTATTTGGATCATGTATGTGGCCATGTTTTGGGCAACAATACCTGCAGTAAGTGGCTTAGAAGTTCCTATTGGTGGAATTTTAATTGGATTTATTGCTGGAGGGCTTTCTATAGCCGCAACAAACGGAGGAGTAGGTTTATACCCTGTTGCAGTAGCTGGAGCTTTGGCTCTTTTTGACATTGACAAAGTTACTGGAAATGCTTTTGGGTGGATTATGTGGACAGCACAAACCGCAATGATTATTGTTTTTGGTGGATTAGCCTTTTTACTATTGCCAATTATAAATAAAAACAAATAATTTACAGGTATTTTAATTTTTTAGGAGCCCTTTTGATTAATTTACAACTTAATTCCTCACTTGGTTTGAAAGATAATTCATAAAAGTAGTCACTTTTGGTGAGCATTTTTTTATTCTATTTTTTAAAAGTTAAAAGCTTTGTAACTTTGATAATCTAAAACTTTGCAAATCTTATAAAATGTCAAAAACCAAAACAACTTTTTTCTGTCAAAACTGTGGAACCCAACACGCAAAATGGGTGGGCCAGTGTGGAGCTTGTAAAGAATGGAATACCATAGTTGAAGAGGTTATTCAAAAAGAGGAAAAACGAGTTTGGAAGCAAAGTAAAACTGCAAAACAAGCCATTAATAAGCCATTAAAAATTGCTGATATTAAATTAAACCCTGAAGAAAGAGTAATCACCAATAACAAAGAATTAGACACTGTTTTAGGCGGTGGTTTGGTAAAGGGTTCAGTTACACTTTTAGGTGGTGAACCAGGCATAGGAAAATCGACATTATTACTGCAAGTTGCTTTAAACATAAAGCAAAAAGTATTATATGTTTCTGGCGAAGAAAGTCAATCTCAGATAAAAATGAGAGCAGAACGTTTGGATGCAAAAAATTCTAATTGTTTAATTCTTACAGAAACAAACACTCAACAAATATTCAAAAATATAGAAGAAACCGAACCTGAAGTTTTGGTGATTGATTCTATTCAAACACTTCACACAAATTCAATTGAAGCTTCACCAGGAAGCATTTCTCAAATTAGAGAAACAAGTGCGGAATTGATAAAATTTGCCAAAGAAACTGCAACACCTGTATTATTAATTGGACACATTAACAAAGAAGGTAACATTGCAGGGCCCAAGATTTTAGAACATATGGTAGATGTTGTTTTACAATTTGAGGGAGATAGAAATCATACTTACAGGATTTTAAGAAGTCAAAAAAATAGATTTGGCTCAACCTCTGAATTAGGTATTTATGAAATGTTGTCTAATGGATTGAGAGAAATTTCAAATCCATCAGAAATCCTAATCTCAAAAAAAGACGCAGATTTAAGTGGAACAGCAATAGCATCAACCTTAGAAGGAATAAGGCCTTTAATGATTGAAATTCAAGCACTAGTTTCAACAGCAGTTTATGGAACACCACAACGTTCAACGACGGGATATAATATAAAAAGACTGAATATGTTATTGGCTGTTTTAGAAAAAAGAGCAGGTTTTAAATTAGGAGCAAAAGACGTTTTTTTAAACATTACTGGAGGCATTAATGTTGATGATCCTGCAATTGACATGGCTGTTGTTGCAGCTATTTTATCATCTAACCAAGATATTGCCATCAACCCAAATGTATGCTTTGCTGCAGAAGTTGGTTTGGCAGGAGAAATAAGGCCCGTTTCTAAAATAGATCAACGTATAATAGAAGCAGAAAAATTAGGCTATAAAAGTTTTGTTGCCTCAAAATACAATAAAATCTCCTCTAAAAATCATTCTATTAAATTAATTCTAGTAGGTAAAATAGAAGAAGCTTTTGCTACTTTATTTGCATAACAATTTGAAATAATCACTGAATTAATTCTGATAATTCCCTTGTAGGTTAAAATAAAAAACCTCCCAAAATTGAGAGGTTTTACAACAATATAATAGCTTTAAAGACTAATATCTATAATGTTCTGGCTTAAATGGCCCTTGTTGAGTAACACCAATATATTCTGCTTGGTCTTCACGCAATTCTGTCAACTCAACACCAATTTTTTCCAAGTGTAATTTTGCTACTTTTTCATCTAAATGCTTTGGTAACATATATACTTCGTTGTTGTAAGCATCTGCATTGTTCCATAGCTCCATTTGTGCTAAAGTTTGGTTTGTAAATGAATTACTCATTACAAAACTTGGATGACCTGTTGCACAGCCTAAGTTAACCAAACGCCCTTCTGCTAAAATAATAATATCTTTTCCATCAATAGTATATTTATCCACTTGTGGTTTGATTTCTACTTTAGTATCACCATAGTTTTCATTTAACCAAGCAATGTCTAATTCATTATCAAAATGTCCTATATTACAGATAATTGTTTTGTCTTTTACACCTTTAAAATGCTCCCCTTTAACAATATCTTTATTTCCTGTAGTGGTAATAATAATATCTGCATTAGCCATTACCGTTTCTAAACGTTTTACTTCAAAACCATCCATTGCAGCTTGTAATGCACAGATTGGATCGATTTCTGTAACAGTTACTATAGAACCTGCACCTTTAAAAGAAGCAGCTGTACCTTTACCAACATCTCCATAACCACAAACTACCACACGTTTTCCTGCCAACATAATATCTGTTGCTCTACGAATCGCATCTACTGCAGATTCTTTACAACCGTATTTGTTATCAAATTTAGATTTTGTAACAGAATCATTAATATTAATGGCTGGCATTGGTAATGTTCCGTTCTTTACTCTTTCATATAATCTATGAACTCCTGTTGTAGTTTCTTCTGATAAACCATTAATGCCAGCAGCCAATTCTGGATATTGATCTAAAACCATATTGGTTAAATCTCCACCATCATCCAAAATCATATTCAATGGCTTTTTATCTTCACCAAAAAACAACGTTTGTTCTATACACCAATCAAATTCTTCCTCATTCATACCTTTCCAAGCATAAACAGGAGTTCCTGCAGCAGCAATTGCGGCAGCAGCTTGATCTTGAGTTGAAAAAATATTACATGAACTCCAAGTAACTTCTGCTCCTAAAGCTTGCAACGTTTCAATTAAAACTGCTGTTTGAATGGTCATATGCAAACAACCTGCAATTCTTGCGCCTTTTAAAGGTTGAGAAGCCCCATATTCTTCTCTCAAACTCATTAATCCAGGCATTTCTGCTTCTGCCAATTCAATCTCTTTTCTACCCCAATCTGCCAAAGAAATGTCTTTAACTTTAAAAGGAACATATGCTGTAGTTGCACTCATATTTTGTATATTTATATTCTAATTTTTGCGTTTGCAAAGATACAACAACCTTTTTGAAAAATTATGGCTCTTTACAAAACATTAACGGTTAATAAAACAACTAAAGTACTGATTTGGAAGATTGAAGAATCCATTAAAGATCTAAAAGTAGATATTTCACTTTCTAAAAATAGCACAATACGTTTAAATTCGATGAAATCTGATTTACATCAAAAAGGATTTTTAAGTATACGTCATTTATTAAAAAGTGTAAATTATACCGATTTTGATTTAGTTTACGATCAATTTGGTAAACCACATTTAAAAGACGGAAAATTCATTTCAATTACACATTCATTTACATTTACAGCAATTATAATTTCTGAAAATTTAGCTGTAGGCATTGATATTGAAAAGCAACGTGAAAAGATTTTGAAGATTGCACATAAATTTACACCAATTGAAGAATACAATACCATTGCAAATGTAGATGCAAAAATTAGTAAACTTACTATTGTTTGGGGAGCAAAAGAAAGTTTGTATAAAATCTATGGAAAGAAAAAACTTTTATTCCTACATCATATTTACATTAATGATTTTCGCTTTGCTGATGAAAAAACCACTGGAGCAATTCGTTTTAATGGCGAAGAATATATATACAATATTCAGTTTTTAGAATTTGAAGGTTTCACTTGTGTTTTTGCCTATTAGAATTACGTGTAAAGTTTAGAGTTAAAAATTCTAACGATTTTCTAAATGTAAATAACTTCTTACTTTTGATTTTTTAAAAATACATGAAATGTCAGAAATTTTTGATTTCTTTTTTGGGCAATACAAAGACTACTCCAATACAGATACAATTTTAGAAATTACAGCTGTAATTTTTGGATTTCTCTCTGTTTGGTTTTCTAAAAACAACAAAATTTGGGTTTTTCCAACAGGCATGATTAGCACAGCCATCTTTGTTTATCTCTTATTAAAATGGGAACTTTTAGGGGACATGATGATTAATGGATACTACTTTATTATGAGTATTTATGGCTGGTATGTTTGGACACGAAAGGTAGATGAAACACATGTAACACCAATTTCTGAAACTACTAAAAAAGAGAAAAAAATCTCCATTTTTATTTTTTTGGCAACCTTAATTTTTGTGTTTATTGTTTATAAAACTTTTAACAAATGGACTTCGTGGGTAGCATATGTAGATACCTTTACAACTGCCATATTTTTTGTTGGTATGTGGCTTATGGCAAAACGAAAAATAGAAAATTGGTTGTTTTGGATATTAGGAAATATCATTTCTGTACCTTTATATTTTTATAAAGGATTTACGTTTACTAGTTTCCAATATTTCGGGTTTACGTTTATTGCCATATTTGGATATTTAGCATGGAAGAAAAACTTAGACAAAAACCCATCAATATTGTAAAAGTTGTTTTATTTGGGCCTGAATCTACAGGAAAAACAACACTTTCTAAACAGTTATCCAAACATTACAATACAGTTTGGGCTCCTGAATATGCAAGAGAATATTTACAGAAAAAATGGAATAATGAACGTAAAACCTGTGAGTTAAATGACATTTTGCCCATTGCAATTGGGCAAATAAAATTAGAAAATAAATTAGCTAAGAAAGCAGATAAAGTACTTATTTGTGATACAGATTTATTAGAAACAAAAGTGTATTCTAAAGAATTTTATGGCGGTTTTGTAGATGAAATATTAGACAAAGCTGCTAAACAAAATAAATATGATTTATACTTACTTACCTATATAGATACTCCCTGGAAACCAGATGATTTAAGAGACAGACCCCAATTAAGATTACAGATGTTTAGCGCTTTTGAAAAATCTCTTAAAGAACATCATAGACCTTATATTCTGTTAAAAGGCGATAAAGAAAACCGTTTTAAAAAAGCTACTGAGGCTATTGATGAAATTCTTGCAAAAAAAGAAAATCTATATTCATTTTCTGAATCCTTATAAACTTTAGACTTACATTTTATGAATCAGAATGATGATTTTATCAATTTAAAAACTAATGAATAGTACTGAAATCTTAAAAGAACTGCAATTTAAAGCACTAAGAAGTTCTGGTGCTGGAGGACAACATGTAAATAAAGTGTCTTCAAAAATTGAACTAACTTTTGATCTTGATAACTCACTTGCACTTTCTGAAAAAGAGAAAGATTTACTAAAAATAAAACTTCAAAGCAAACTAACTAAAGAGCATTATTTAATACTTTTTTGCGAAGAAACAAGATCTCAGCATAGAAATAAAGAACTGGCTATAAAACGATTTTTAAACTTAGTAAAAGTAAATTTAATTCGCCCTAAAAAGAGAAAACCTACAAAACCAAGTAGAGCTTCCATAAAAAGAAAAGCCGAAAATAAACAAAGAAATTCACTCAAAAAAGCTTTACGTAAAAGACCAAATTTGGAATAAAGCCTTAAAATGCTTCTGAAATATTTAGATATAAATTACCATCAGATTCATTTCCTGCACCATAATCAAATCTAATATTTAATTTCTCTTTTTTATCTAACATAAAACGAAGTCCTACACCATAATTCAATTTTATATCCTTAAACTTTAGTTCACTGACCCTGCTAAAAACATCGCCAGCGCCCAAAAAAGCTACAAAACCAAAACGGCTATCTTTAAATGTTCTTCTGTATTCTACTTGTGCTGCTAATAAATTCTTTTCAACATATCTTCCCTCAATATATCCCCTCATTATTTCTTCACTTCCAAAAAGTGCATATTCAGACAAAGGCACATCTCCATTTGTAAAATGACCAATTGCTTGAAAAGCTAATACATCTTTACTTTTCTCTGAAACTGTTAAAAAATAACGCAAATCAAATCTTGTTAAATCAAATTTATGCGTACCTCCTAAAGAAGTATTGTAAAATCCTTTAGTGAACTCTAAATACCAGCCTTTAGTTGCATTTAAAATATTATCTCTACTGTCATATAAAGCTGCAAGCTCAAAACCAACTGAAGTTGAACCATTATAACCTGTTGGTTTATTGGTATCTAATAACCCATTAGGTTCAATTTCAGTTTTATAAATTTGGTTATATCTTAAACCACCTCCTAAAAATAAATAACGGGTGAGTACTCTTTTTAAAATTATGGGTTCAAATAAAAACTGATAACTATCATATAGTTCCTCGTTATTCTCCACCGTATTTTTCCCAATTCCAAAATATAATCTTGGATAATTTTGGAACAGAAAATTTCCACTAATCACCCATTTTTCTTGATTTGTAAACACTTCAAACCCTGAAAATACAAAAAATTGATTTTTTAAAGTATACAAGAAAGAAAGTGGCATATTAGAAGTTCTTGTCTCTTCTCCACTACCTTTAAACTTAAAAAGATATTTTGCACCAATACCAAAACCTAAGCTTGTTTCTGGAGAATAATAAATTGTAGGTGCTGTAATAAACTTAGATAAATAAAGCGATGAATCTTTCTCTACTTTCTTTTTATTAGGATAAAAAGTAAAATATTCTACTAGCTTGTCTAAACTTGTCTCCTTTTCCTGTGCTAATATATTGTTTGTTGATAAGAAGAGAAATATTAAGATCGATAACCTTTGAAAAATCTTCATGAATTCGTTTTATAATAGTCTAAATTTCAAAAAATAAATATATTGAATACTTATGAAATCTATGATCTTTAAATATTAAAAATATCACATCTTAGATTTTACATTTTTAATAACTTTAATTTTTTATTTTTATTATACATTTGATAAATGAATCTCTTGGGTAGCATATGAGTAAAGAAACATAAAAACACTTATGATCAGGAGTTAATATCACAAATGAAATTAATTAAAAAAAAATGATTTATTTCTTTCTCAAGAAAAACACCTTCAAAACTTATCGAAGAGGGTCTTCTTAAATTAAAATTAGAAAAAGATTAACAAAGAGAAAGTAACAAAACGTTTGTTTATTTGTTAACTAAAAATATTATTAAAACTAAAAAAAGGAAGTCCTCAAAAATAATGGAGATTCAAAATATAAAAACTAGCTTTATTATAATTATTATTTTAGTAAAACAGCATTACTTTTTTCCTTTGTAGTTCTGTGAAATTTAACTTACTAATCCTTTTTTATAAAAGGAAAGCTTAATACTACAGAAAAATAACTTGACTTATTAGTTCCATTGCTAAAATTTGATTTAAACACATCTTGAGTTCCGTAATAATAACGGGCGTGAATATGCATATCTTTATTTCCGTTAAAATTTTTAAATATATAAGCAATATCTGCAATAACACCAAAGTCATTAGATTTTGTGTTATATTTAAAATCTTCAGTAAATTCTCCTTCCTCCCCTAAATACACCATCTCACTACTTTTAAGAAATGAAATTTGGGGTCCTAAACTATATTTAAAAGTTCCTTTTTTATTCAGGAAGGAAAATAAAATAGGAACATCATAATAATTCATGTTCAATTCTGCACTTACATTGTTAAAATTTTCGTTTAAAGAAGGTGAAGATGTTTGAAGAGATATATTATCAAGTTTTATATTACGATTTCCAAGAAAAAAAACACTGGGACTGATATAAAAATTCTCTGAAACTTTAATATTACCAGATATACCGAAATTAATTCCCAAACGTGTTTTATCAAAATTTTCTAAATCTGAGTAATGGGTAAAATTCCCACCAATTTCCATTCCTAAGTTAAAATTTTCAGAAGCTACTTTATCTCCAAATATAAGCGCCAATATTGCTGCCTGACCTTGCACCAAACTCGACGTTAAAAGGAAAAAAAACAAGCAAATTATATGTCTATTATTCATCGTTTTGTCAATTTTTTATTCCAAATCTATATTGCAAACCTGTTAAAATAAATTTTTGAGACCCAGAAACACCATACTCACCTCTAAACATTAAATGTTTATTAAGCTGTAAATTAAAACCAAATTGAAAAGTACGTGTTTGAATCATATCCTTCTTAATGAAATAATTTATAGAATTTGTAAACGCCTCGCTATCATTTACTTTATTCTGAATTTCTTGTAAAGCGATATTTTGAGCTTTTAGTCTTATAACTTCACTAGCATCTGAAATTGGATTTAAATTCGCTATCGCTTGATTATTTTGTTCTACTTTAGTATCGATTTTTTCATTGAAAACATTGTCAATGTCAGGAAAAACTTCATTAAACTGTATAGAGCCACTGCTTCCTTTTGCACCAACAAAATCTCTATTCATAACTCCAACGTACGCCGCTAAGAAAAAGTCAGGGTTCTTTTTAGATAAATCAAACTTATAACCCAAACGAGCGGAAAGATTAAGAACTCCAACTTGATCATCTAAAAGTTCTGTTTCCGTTGCTGAATAATTAATATCTGTGCTCAAAAAATAATTTTGATAACCAAAAACTAGTGTTGTTCCAGCGCCATAGGCAAGGGCATCAAAATCAACTGATGCTCCAAATTCAGGTAATTGTACAAGTATATTTCCAAGTGCATCTTTCCAAGTTGGTTGAAGACTAACATTAGTTCCTCCAGAAATTTTAGAGTACAATCCGTAAATATTCATAAAAGGGAATAACCAAAAATCAGCCCTTAAATTTACTCCACTTGTAGTAGCTGAAACTTCTGTAAAATTTAAAGTTTCTATATTGATAATATTAGACAAATCGTAATCTCCTATATTTAATGTAAATTCGCTGATTTCCATATCAATAAAGGCATACACATAATTAAAATTCACTCCTAAAGGCAATTGTAATTGATCTCCAAACCCTTTATCATAGGCTTTTTGCCCCCAAATTGGAAGCTTATAAGGATATCCTTTTTTCGAAATACTATCCGTTAAAATTTCATTTTGACTAAAACATAAAAAATGACAGCATAGCAAAATCAAGACAACAAATTTATTTCTGTATTTATAATTTATAATCATATTTTCTTATTTTAATTGCACTTAACTCAAAACACATATATAAATCTACAATCTTTTTATTTTTTTAGTTTTAACCTATGTTAAATAAATGGATACTGTTATACTTAAATTACTGCTTTCTTTTTTCCATTAATTCTTTTAAAGCATTATAATTTATAATTACAATTTTGTCGTTTTCTAAAAATGATTTCATTTCATTACTAGACTAAACCTCTGCATCTGCCAAACGCACTACTCTATCTAAACCTGTTTTGATATTCATTTGTTAACATTAAATGAACACCAAAACTCCAATTTGGGTGGAGTTTTGAGATTGCTACAGCCTTTTCAATTTCTTGCTCATTGTGATCATGAACAAGAATACTTGTAGACTTTACAATACCTGATTTCATTTTTTCAAACACACCGTCCATAAATGTTGGATGAGCCGCAGTATCATCACTATTAACAACTAAAAGCTTCGTATTCTTGTCATATCCTAATTGTTCCCCTAAAGTCAAACCTTTCTCATTTAAAGGAGCATTTGACATTTTAAAAACTAATAATTTAGAAATGTCTATAGTATTTAGAAGAAGTATTCCTATTAACAAAAACAACAGAAAATAGAATTTTTTTGATCTCAAAAATTTAGCTTTCATAGATCAAAACTAAGTATTCTTTTTTTAAATAAAATCACTTTTCTTTTTCATATTAAAATATTGCTACTTAATTTTGCAGCGTTCTCAAAAGGGGTGCCGTAAAAAGCTGAGATCATACCCAATGAACCTAGAACAGGTAATGCTGTTTAGGGATTTTTTAAACAAGTCATTTATTTTTAAATGACAATTAATTATTCAATATTAATCACAAGAATAATTACCTCTTTTTATTCGTTTTAAATTTTTTTAAAATGAAAAAAATTACCATTTTTTTATTCTTGTTTACAAGTATACTTGTAAACGCCCAATCATTTACACTAAAAGGAACAGTTGTAGGTGAAAACAATGAAACTTTGCCAGGAGCAACTATTTTGGTTAAAGAAACTAATCAAGGAACTTCTACAGATTTTGATGGAAAATTCAACATCAAACTTTCTAAGGGAATTTTCACAATTCAAGTATCATTTATTGGATACAAAACTGTAAATCAAAAAGTTTCTATTACAGAAAATTTAGAAATTAATGTTTCCTTAAAACCTAACGAAACACTTTTAGATGAAGTTTTGGTGTCTGCAGTTCGTGTAAATGCAGATATTCCTGTTACATTTTCTAACTTGTCAAAAAAGGAAATTGCCAAACGTAATTTAGGACAAGACATTCCAGTTTTAATGAACTATTTACCAAATGTTGTTTCTTCTTCAGATGCAGGAGCAGGAGTTGGTTACACCTATATGAATGTACGTGGTTCTAATAGCGAAAGAATTAATGTAACCATTAACGGAATTCCATACAATGATGCCGAAAGTCAAGGTACTTTTTGGGTAAATTTAGGAGATTTTGCTTCGTCAACCCAAAACTTACAACTACAAAGAGGAGTTGGAACATCTACAAATGGTTCAGGTGCTTTTGGAGCAAGTTTAAATATTTTAACAGATGCAGTTTCTGAAGAAGCTTTTGGAGAAATTTCTAACTCTTTTGGTTCTTTTAACACTAGAAAACATACTGTAAAATTTAGCACAGGTAAATTAAATGAACATTTTGAAATTGCAGGACGTTTGTCTAATATTTATTCTGATGGCTATGTAGATAGAGCTTTTGCGGACTTAAAATCGTACTTTTTACAAGGAACTTACACCGATGAAAATACGTTGATAAAAGTCATTACTTTTGGGGGTAAAGAAAAAACATATCAGTCTTGGTTTGGATTAGATGCAACTCAATTGGAAGAAGACAGAAGACAAAATCCATATACTTATGATAATGAAGTTGATGATTATGGTCAAGACCACTACCAATTGCATTGGAATGAAAAAATAACCGAAAAATGGTCTACAAATTTAGGATTGAACTACACAAAAGGGGCTGGTTTTTTTGAGCAATTTAAGGAAGGAGAAGATGCAGCAGATTTCAATAATTTAATTGTTGATGGATCTGATGTTATTGTAAGACGTTGGTTAGATAACGATTTTTTTGTAGTGAACTACAATACCAACTACAAAACTGATAAGCTTAATTTAATTACAGGTATTTCTTATTCCAATTATACAGGAAATCATTATGGAGAGGTAATATGGGGTTCTGATTTAGCACCAAATGCGAACATAAGAGATCGTTATTATTTTTCTGATGCCACAAAAACTGATTTCTCAATTTTTACAAAAGCAAACTTTACTATTAGTGAAAAATTATCAGGTTATATAGATTTACAAGGAAGGTTTGTAACGTATCAAACAAAAGGAATTACCAATGATATTGTACCCATAGATGTTGATGAAAACTTTAATTTTTTCAATCCAAAATTTGGTTTTACTTATCAACTAAATGGAAACAACAATCTATATGCTTCTTTTGCTGTGGCTAATAAAGAACCTAATAGAAATGATTTTGAAAACGGCGTTTCTACAGCTGAAAACTTACTGGACTATGAATTAGGTTGGCGATTAAAATCTGAAAATGTAAAATTAAATACCAATATCTATTTTATGGATTACAACAACCAATTGGTTTTAACTGGAGCTATTGATGATGTTGGACAAGCTATTAGAGCAACTTCTGGAAGTAGTTATAGGTTAGGTTTAGAAATTGACGCTGATATTACATTATCTGATAAATTTTCAATTCGTCCAAATGCATCATTCAGTACAAATAAAAATAGAGATTTTTTCTCTAGCATAAACGGAAGTTTACAAGATTTAGGCAATACAGACATTACATTTTCACCAAATGTGGTTATAGGTAATATTTTCACATATAAACCTTTAGATAATTTTCAAGTATCATTTTTATCCAAATATGTTGGGGAACAATTAATGAGTAATTTAAATAGTGCTGTAACTAAAGCAGATGTTTTAGATTCATTTTTCACAAGCGATTTAAATGTTGTGTATCAAATCAATACCGAAAAAATATTTAAATCGATAACGCTAACTGCTTTGGTAAATAATATTTTTAATACAGAATATGTAGACAGAGGATATTATGGAACTTTTGATTATGGTGATGGAAACGGAGGCACAATTACTGGAGATTTTGCAGGATTTTACCCGCAAGCTACTACAAACTTTTTAATAGGAGCCACGCTACGATTTTAAAAACATGAAACGAGTATTCTAAATTCTAGAATACTCGTTTCTTTAAATATCTATTGTTTGTTTAGTCTTTTAAACTTTCTATAAAGCTCTCAATAGAAGCTGATTTTTCTACAGAAAAGTCTCCAATTTTAGTTCTTCTTAATGCTGATAAGTGCGCCCCTGAGTGCAATGCTTTTCCAAAATCGTAAGCTAAAGAACGAATGTAAGTACCTTTTGAGCAAACTACTCTAAAATCTACTTTTGGTAGGTTTATATTGGTAATTTCAAATTCAGAAACAGTAACTGCTCTAGCTTTTATTTCTGTAGTTTCTCCCTTTCTAGCTAATTCATATAAACGCTTTCCATCCTTTTTAATTGCAGAAAAAATGGGTGGTTTCTGCCAAATTTCACCAAGAAACTGTTTTGTAGTTTCTTTTAGTAAAGCTTCAGTAATATGGTTTGTAGAAAATGTTTCATTCACTTCTGTTTCTAGGTCATAACTTGGTGTTGTTGCCCCTATTGAAAAAGTTCCTGTATATTCTTTTTTTTGCCCTTGATAAGTGTGAATCTCTTTTGTTTGTTTACCTGTACAAATAATCAATAAACCAGTTGCCAAAGGATCTAATGTACCCGCGTGACCAACTTTAATTTTCTTAAGTTTAAAACGTTGTTTTATATGCCAACGTAATTTATTTACCACCTGAAAAGAAGTCCATTCCAACGGTTTATCAATCAATAAAACTTGACCATTTTTAAAATCTTCTTCTGTTCTAATCATTCTATGATGAAAACTTTAGTATCTAAAATTTAATGGAGTAAAGCATAACCGATTGCAATAACACCAACAACTGCACAGTAAATCGAAAAGTAAGATAATTTACTTTTTTTAACTAAAGCAATCATCCATTTACAAGCCAATAGACCAGATAAAAAAGCGGCTACGAAACCTGCTGAAATAGGAATCATTTCTGAAGATTGAAAGCTTAAATCTCCCCCTAAAATATCTTTTCCAATTTTACCAAAAATTAAAGGTACTACCATTAAGAATGAAAAACGAGCAGCTCTTGTTCTATCAATTCCCAACAGAACAGAAGTAGAAATTGTAGCTCCAGATCTAGAAATTCCTGGTAACATTGCAATGGCTTGAGAAACACCAATAATTATAGAATTAAAAAATGACACTTCTTTATTTGTGTTTTTTGCTTTATCGGCTAACAATAATAACAAAGCTGTTACCAATAACATTACACCTACCAACAAGATTTTTCCACCAAAAAAAGATTCTAATTCTTCTTCAAAAAGTAAACCTACCACAACTGCGGGAATCATAGAAATTATAATTTTTAAGGAGAACTTTAATTGATCATTCCACTTAAATTGAAATAATCCTTTTAAAATTTCAGCTACTTCACTTCTAAAAATTACTAATGTACTTAATGCTGTTGCAAAGTGTAAAACTACTGTAAACGTTAAGCTTTCTTCTGGCACAGAAGTGTCTCCTAAAATAGCCTTTGTCAACTCTAAATGTCCACTAGAAGATACAGGAAGAAATTCTGTTAAACCTTGAATTACTCCTAAAATTATTGCTTCAAAAATATTCATAACTTATTTTTTAGGATCTGCTAAAATTGCATAAATTTCAATACCAAGACCAATAATTACTAAAGTTGGTGCTAAACGAATTCTTTGCCAATTATACATTTCTTCATTAAAAATATTTGGGTCTTCACTGCCTCCTCCAGCCATAAAAATAAAGCCAACTGCAATAAAAACAATACCAATTAGCATGATGATATAGTTTCTTTTACCAAATAAAAATTCTTGTTTTTGATTTATTTCTTTTTTCATATTCTTAATAATAGAGTTCATCTGTTCGCAGGTTTAAAAAACGTTGTGTGGCAAAAAATGTACTAATCCAAGTAATTATAAATGCTGATAAAATAACGCCTCCTGCAATATATCCTAATGTAATGTAATCTTCTAAAAAATCTAAACTTGGTATAAACTTATCTAAATAATACACCAAAACTGCCAAACCAATGAGTGCTATAATAGCACCAATAATTCCTAATTTTATACTTCGCCAAATAAATGGCCTTCTAATAAAGCCTTTAGTAGCGCCCACCATTTGCATAGTTTTAATATTAAACCTTTTTGCATAAATGGATAATCTTATAGAACTGTTGATTAAAATCATTGCTATTAAACCAAAAAAACCACTTATTATTAATAACCAAAAACTAATCCTTTTGATATTTTTTGTTAAAATATTGATGAGTGGCTTATCATAAGATACATCTGCAACAAATGCGTTTTTAGAGAATCTTGCTTCTATATTAGCCACTTGTTCAGGGGTTACATAATCGGCTTTTAAGTAAATATCTATTCCATTTTTTAGAGGGTTTTTTCCTAAAAACTTTAAAAAATCTTCACCAATTTCTTTACTATATGTTTTAGCTGCTTGAGCTTTACTTACATATACCGCTTTTTTAGTAAACTCTTCTTCTAGTAAAGACTCTCTGAATGTTTTGATTTGTTTTTGAGTTACGTTGTCTTTTATAAAAAGTGTAATAGCCACTTTTTCTTTCACAAAATTAGCGACTTTTGTAGATTTTAATAAAATCAACCCTAAAACTCCCACCATAAAAAGTACCAAAGCAATACTAATTACAACAGAAATGTAAGAAGAAGTTAAGCGTCTTTTTTGGTAAGAATCAAATTTAGATGACATTAAATAATGTAATTTTTAATCGCTGCAAGATAATAATTAGAAATTAGTTGATAGGTACTGTTTGCAGTATTTTAACTATTCAATTTCTTGACACAATTCTATAAGTACTCCATTTGTAGTTTTGGGATGCAAAAACGCCACTAATTTGTTATCTGCTCCTTTTTTTGGCACTTCATTTAAGACCTTAAAACCTTCTTTTTGTAATCTTTTTATTTCTGATATAATATCATCTACCGCAAACGCAATATGGTGGATTCCTTCTCCTTTTTTCTCAATAAATTTAGCAATAGGACTTTCTGGCTTTGTAGCCTCTAATAATTCAATTTTATTAGGTCCAGATTTAAAAAAAGAGGTTTTTACTCCTTCAGAAATAACTTCTTCTATTTTATAATGTGGTTTGCCAAAAAGTGATGAAAATAATTCATTTGATTCTTCTAAATCTTTAACAGCAATGCCAATGTGTTCTATTTTATTCATTTTGTAAAAATAAAAAAACCAGCAGAATAATATCTACTGGTTTGTTTGTTATCGTTTAAAAGAATTTAATCTTTAGTGATTTTAAAATTATCTAGTTCGTAAGTACCATCATTGGCTGAATCTCCACTTCCAGTATATTTAAATGCGATATGAATTTTACCTGAACCGCAAGATAAATCTACAATTCCAGATTCAAACCAAGACGAGAAAGAATCAGAATCTTGAACAATGTAAGCTGCTGGTAAAACACCCCAAGTAGCAGATAATACACCATCTATTGTGCCATCCCAATCATTAGAAAACATGACATCTAAGTTACTTGCATCTGCAAAACTATTTGAAGTTTCAAAAGATAATTTTACATTACTATTAGCATCTAAATCTATTTCTGGAGAAATTAACCAAGCCGCTGTTCTATCATCTCCTGAACGAAATGCACCTACTCTTGCTGAAATACCTTGAGAAGCGTTAGAACCACTTGCCCTGTATGCTTCCCAAGTTTCTGTTCCTGCTTCTTGATAATTAGTCCAGCCATTTCCTGAAATTGGACTATTTGTACTTTGAGACTCAAACATATCTTCAAAAAGAATACTTGTACCTTCTGCATTTGCTAAACCACAATCTAATTCTGGTGGATCACATCTTTCACCAGTTACTGTAATATCATTCTTATCATTTAAAACTAAAATTAAACTACTTCCATCAAAAGTTTTAGAAACGACACTATTAATTGTAAAACTTCCTGCTGGTAAAGGGGAAAATTTAAAAGTAGAAAAAGAGCTAGTTTCTAAAGAAATACTACTTCCACGAGCTGTACAACTTTCTAAAACTCTTTGTGTATCGAACTGCTCATCTGGATCTCCAAAAGTTAAATCCTTAATATCTTTTTGAAATTGTGCACTTTCTATTTGAATAAACATTCCCAGATTGTCGCTAGAAACCTCCGATAAATTTACGGTTTTTGGAACTAAAGCTTTTGTTACCGATGATCTAAAAATATTTTCAGAAATTTGTTTTATTGTAACATCATCTACCTCATTACCACTTGCAACACCTCCAATGGTAATAACACCATCTCCAGATCTTGTTTCACCAATAAATAATCCATTTAATTTAATGTAAATTTCTCTACCTAAATTGTATTTATTATAAGTATCGTTTAAATTTAAAACTACTTTTATTGCTGCTTCTGGGTTTTCTGCTTCATCTTGAATAAAAATTTCCTTAAAGAAATTACCTGTTCTATCTGAAGAAGTTACATACCCCTTTACAACTAAATCTGACGTAATTTCAGTAGCTTTATCCTGAATAAATAATCCTTTTAGGTTTTTAATGGTAATGGCATCTAAATTACCATTTGGATCATTTAGTTCCGCAATAATTTTTTCTACCTCAGCATTTTCTACTAAGCCCAAATCTTGAGGAACTGAATAATCTCCATCCTCTACACAAGAATTAAACGATATACCTAAAACAAGCGTAAGTATACAGATGATTAATTTATTTGTTTTCATATTCGTGTATTTATATTTTATTTAAAATCTTAAGTTTACGTTTAAAAAGTAGGTTGTACCTCTACCATACCAATATTTATTACCAAAAACTGGCGTATCTAGCGCTTTATCGTCTCTTAACTGTCTAAAGTTTGCATTTCTTCCTTGTTCAAATCCTCCCGATTTATATTCTTCTCCCAATAAGTTATTAACAGTTGCAAAAACACTCACAAATTTATCTCCAATTTTCCAAGATTTACCGCCAACTAAATTTACAACCATGTAATCGTCAAACTTTTCTTGTTTTAACAATTCTCTAGCCAATTCTGGATCGTAATCTGAAAATGGTAAACCATCTGAATCTTCATAAAAGTTTGCTGAACGATTTAAAGGGGCAACATCTACATAGGTTTTAGAAAAGAAATTTGTAGTTGCTCCAAACCACCAATAATTAGGATCTCTATATTCAAAACCTACAGAGTAAGCATTTTGTGGCCCAGCAGCTATTTTATAATCTTTTAATAATGATACATAATCTTTAGATCTAAAATCGCTATTAAAACCGCCATTATCTGCAACATCAGATGTTAGGTATAAGTTTGGATTATTAGCGTAAGTATACTGCCCTATTGAAGCTGCTCCTTTAAGTTTAATTGTTGGAGTAACTTGTGCTTCAATACCAAGTTCTAAACCAATATGTTGCTTTTCAATACCCGATAAAATTTCTTGTACAAAGGCCGTATTATCACCACCAACACCATCAGCAAAATAAAACGATATTTCTGTTGCATCTTTAACGTTAGTGTAATAAGCAGTTAATTTTGAAGTTACTATTGGACTTCTTAGAATATAACTAAAATCGGTTGAAAACACTTTTTCGCTCTTTAAATCATCAACAATAGCGTTGTTTTCTCTTGAGTTAGAAAATGAATTTCTAATGTTTGGTGCTTGTGTTAAATAGGCCGCATTTAAGTCTAATAAATGTCTTCCTGTTATTTTATAAGTTAAACCCGCTTTTACAGCATAATTGGTAAAATCAATTTTATCTGACAAACCTAAAGAATTATCTACAAAACGACCATTTTGATACAAACCTTCTCTTTGATGTGTAGTTCTTGACAAGTTTACAGCTCCGTAAAAATCAACTTTATTATATTTGAACTGTGCTTGTGTAAATGCACTAGCAACATCAGAATTTAAAAGAAAACTGTATCTGAACTTGTCGCCCTCTTGTACAACTCTGTTTGGAGACAATAAATTATTTTGTTGTGCATTTTCTGTATCTGCAAAAGGGTTGATATCTAAATAACCGTTACCTCCTAATAAATCGATTACTTCTGCAAAATTTTCAGATCGCAATCTCCTGTATTCTAATTTTGAATTTATAGTAATATTATCGTTTATAGAAGAATTTAATATACTATTTACACTTATTTGTTTATCATCATTTCTATCTTCATATAAAACATAAGCGTTTTCAATTCCGTTTTGAGCATTAGTTACATTGGCATCTATAATTCTGTTCCAGTTTAATTGCCCATCATCTTCAAAACGGTTTCTAGCTTCGTAAGCTCCAGCTAAATCCTCATTTCTTTCGTAATAACTTGGTAAATATTGATAATAAGTAGGGCTTGGGTTTGCACCTCCGTTAAAATCTAATCTGCTATTTCCTATTCTACCAAATTGATAGCCAACATTTGTTTGTAAAGAAGTATTGTCTGAAATATCCCAATAATGATTTAGCATAATAATTGGCTCTACAACTTCTTTTATTCTAGAATTTGTTTTTCGCCCGTTTAAATACCCCCAATAATCATTGTAAGCAATACCTTTTAAATCGAAAACCTCTTGTGTGTTTGGAGACGACTTACCTCTTCTGTTAGGTGTAAAAATAGCACTTAAATTAATGCTATGTTTTTCATTAAATTTCTTTTCAATAGCGGCAAAAAGAGAATATGCATTGTAGGTAGTACCTTCATTAAAGCCTTCTAGACCTGCTCTTCTGCTTCCAGAAAAAGTCATGGCCCAACCACCATCTAACATTCCTGTGGAATGTGTAGCCATAACTCTATGCACATAACTTCTATTGGAAGATGAATATGAAATTCTTGTACCTGATCTTTGTTCTGAAGCTCTTGTATTAATATTGGTAGATCCTAAAATACCGCCAAATGTAAAATTTGAAGGCGCTAAGCCATTACTAAATTCTTGATTTCGTAAAACGTCATTTAAACCACCCCAATTACTCCACTGTGCTCTACCATCGTAAATTTTATTCATTTCAATTCCGTTGATAAGTACTTTACCATTTCCTGAGTCTAAACCTTTAATCCTAAAAAAAGAAGAACTAAACTCAAAAGCAGCTGTTCTTAAATAGATGTCTCTCGTAGCTTGCAATAAACCTGCAATATTATCTGCAGCACTTGCATCATCATTTAATTCATCATCTGTGATGGTTATTAAACTTAAATCTTGATCTTCAGAAATATCCTTATAGAAAAGAATTATTCCTAAATCTATTGTATCTCCAACAAATTCAACAGGAAAACTTTGAGTTTCATAACCTTCAAGTTTAAGCTCAAGAATATAGTTTCCTTTTGGTATGTTTTTTATTGTAAAAGCCCCGTCTAAACCTGTTTTTTGATTTAACGCAGTATTTACAACACTTACCAAAACACCTTGCAGAGGATCTTCAGAATCGCTATCTGTAACAATTCCTTTTACAATATTTTGAGCATTAAATCCTGTAATACAAAATATTAACACAAATATTGATAAAACAATTTTTCTCATAAATGTTTATTAGTTTTTTATAGATATACTTATAATGGTGAGCAAAATTAATGTTTTTTCATAAATACCAATGTTAAAATAATAATTTGTAACTTTTAAAATGGATTTTGTTTTATAAGTTTGCAAAATAAATTATTAAAAATGAAAAAATATTTACTTTTTTTTATGCTTGTTTTATTGAGTGTAAATATAAATTTTGCTCAAAATAAAGGAAAACAATATAATATTAGAACTGTTGCTTTTTATAATTTAGAAAATCTTTTCGATACTATAAACGACACGACCATTAATGATGAAGCTAGCCCCATGATGGAATTAAAATCCAATAGATCTAAAGTATATTGGGATAAAATTGATAAATTAGGTAGTGTAATTGCTCAAATTGGAGAAGAAAAAGCCAATACAAGTCCAACACTTTTAGGCGTTTCTGAAGTTGAAAATTTAGGCGTTTTAGAAGATTTGGTCAAATCTGATCGTTTAAAGAAAAAAGGATACGGCATTATACATTACGATTCTCCAGACAAACGTGGAATTGATGTAGCATTATTATATCAGAAAAGATATTTTAAACCTGTTTTTCATCAAGCATTTAATCCTAACATTTATAGAAATAACAGAAAAGTTTATACAAGAGATCAATTGTTAGTTTCTGGTTATTTAGATGATGAATTGATTCATATAATTGTAAACCATTGGCCTTCCAGAAGCGGTGGAGAAGCTAAAAGTAGACCTTTGCGTGAAAAAGCGGCTTATCAAAATACAAAAATTATAGCTCAAGTTCGTGAAAAAGATCCCAATGCTAAAATCTTAATTGTGGGCGATTTTAACGATGATCCAATTAATTCTAGTTTTAAAAAGGTTTTAAATACCAAAGCTAAAAAGAAAAATGTTGGTGAAATGGACATTTATAATCCTTATGAAGATTTGCACAGAAGAGGGTTTAACACCTTAGCCTATAGAGATAATTTGAACTTATTTGATATGATTTTAATCTCTTCGCCTTTATTAGACAAAGGAAATAAAGACTTTTCATCATATAAAATGTTTCAAGCAAAAATCTTTAATAAGCGTTTTTTAAGTGGTAAAAAAGGACAATACAAAGGATATCCTTTTAGAAGTTTTTCAAACGGAAGTTATACAGGTGGATATTCAGATCACTTTCCTGTTTACATGTATTTAATTAAAGAGAAATCTAAAAAATAATTTCCTTTTCTTATAAATTCAAAAACCCAAGTAATAAAATTACTTGGGTTTTTGAATATAAATTATCATCTTTTCTAATAAAAAATCTAATTTCTATTATAATAGATAATCTGTACTTATAAAATTAGATACCTTTTTATCTAATAATTCTTGTAAAATGGCATTATTGTACTCTGTATCTTTAGAAGCAACAAAGGTTCTAATTGAAAACGAACGCAGAGCATCATGAACACTTAGTGTTGCCACAGCAGAATCTTTTCTACCTGTAAAAGGATAAACATCTGGTCCTCTTTGTGCAGCACTGTTTAAATTTACTCTACATACTAGATTTACTAACGCATCAATTAAAGGTGCTAAAGTTGTTACTTCACTACCAAATACACTTACCTGCTGCCCGTAATTAGATTCCGCCATATTATCTAAAGGTTCCTGAATATCCTTAAAAGAAACAATTGGAATTACAGGCCCAAATTGTTCTTCTTGATAAACACGCATGTCTTTAGAAACAGGATACAATACTGCCGGAAAAATAAAATTATCTGAAGTTTCTCCTCCTTTTTTATTGATAATTGAAGCACCTTTTGCTGTGGCATCGTCAATTAATTCTTGAATATAAGCAGGTTTTCCTGGTTCAGGTAAAGGTGTTAGTTTTATATCATCTTCCCAAGGGTTTCCAAATTTTAAAGCATCTACTCTTTCCGCAAAACGTTTGTTAAATTTATCAATAATATTTTCATGTACATATAATACTTTTAATGCCGTACATCTTTGTCCGTTAAAAGAAGTAGAACCTGTAATACACTCATTAATTGCCAAATCTAAATCTGCGTCTGGTAAAACAATTCCAGGGTTTTTAGCCTCCAAACCTAGTATTAAACGTAATCTATTTTTATAAGGATGATTTGCCTGAATTGCATTTGCAGATTTACTATTACCAATTAAAGCCAACACATCTATTTTACCGGTTTTCATGATTGGTGTAGCTAAAACACGTCCTCTACCATAAATGATATTTACGACACCTTCTGGAAAAGAATTTTTAAACGCTTCCATTAATGGCGATAACAATAAAACTCCGTGTTTTGCTGGTTTAAAAACTGTTGTATTTCCCATTATTAAAGCAGGAATCAACAATGCAAAAGTTTCATTTAAAGGATAATTATATGGCCCTAAACACAAAACAACTCCTAAAGGGCCTCTTCTAATATGAGCATGCACCCCACTATGTTTATCAAACTTTGCAGAATCACGATCCATCTTTTTATAATCTTCAATGGTATCATAAATATACTCAACTGTTCTATCAAACTCTTTTTCAGAATCTTGTAAAGATTTTCCTATTTCCCACATTAAGAGTTTTACAACCTCATCTCGTTTTGTTTTCATTTGCTCAGCAAACTCCTCCATGCACTCAATTCTATCTACAACACGCATTGTTGGCCACAAACCTTGTCCTTTACCATAAGCTTTATAAGCAGAATTCAATGCTTCTAAGGCTTCTTTTTCAGATAAATTTGGCACTTGGCCTAGCAAAGTTGGTTTATAATCTTCAGTAGAAGAAATTGTAGAATATACCTCTGCCATTTCTCCTTTCCATTTTTTTAACTCACCATCAACCAAGTATGTGTTTTGAGTTCTTAATGCTGAGATTTTATAAGTATCCGGAATTTCATTAAACTGTTTTTTCATAAAAGTAAGTTTATCAATAAAATCTTATTTATTGAATATAATTGATTCAAAATTAGTCAAAAAATATAGTTTTATTACAGTATTTGGCTGTCTAATCACGAAAAGCATTTCGAGTTTTCGTGATTATTATGAGTGAGTTATACCAAAAACTGAAACAAATCTGGTTTATCGTTTAAGTAATCCCCAAAGAAATTATTCTCTTTCATTCTTTGGATTAAGGGTAGTAAATCCTTTGATGCTTTTAACTGTAAACCAACCACAGCTGCTCCATTTGTTCTATTGCTCTTTTTGGTGTATTCAAAATGTGTAATGTCATCATTTGGACCTAATATATCAACTACAAATTCTTTTAAAGCCCCTGCTCGTTGTGGAAACTTCACAATAAAATAGTGTTTCAAGCTAGCAAACAATAATGCTCTTTCTTTAATTTCTGCCGTTCTTGTTATATCATTATTACTTCCACTAACCACACAAACCACATTTTTACCAATTATTTCATCAGCAAACAAATCTAAAGCAGCTATACTTAAAGCACCTGCAGGTTCTGCAACTATTGCATCTTTATTGTACAAATCTAAAATAGCCTGACAGATTTTACCTTCAGGAACAGTGACCATATGAGCCAAATTCTTCTGACAGATTTCAAAGTTTAAATCTCCTACTTTTTTAACGGCTGCACCATCTACAAAAGGGTCTATTTTATCTAAACTTGTATTTATTTTATTGTTGATAGATGTTAACATTGATGGCGCTCCTTCTGGCTCAACTCCAATAATTTTAGTTTCTGGAGATAAGTTTTGAAATACAGATGATAATCCTGCTGATAACCCACCTCCGCCAACTGGCACAAAAACGTAGTCTATCTTTTCGGATGTTTGCTCTAAAATTTCCAATCCAACTGTTGCCTGACCTTCAATAACTTTCTCATCGTTAAAAGGATGAATAAAGGTTTTATTTTTAGCCCTACATTCTTTTTGGGCAGCAGCAAATGCATCATCAAAAGTATCGCCTTCAATTGTAATATCAATAAATGCCTCACCAAACATTTTTACTTGCTCAATCTTTTGATTTGGTGTTGTTGAAGGCATAAAAACAGTTCCTTTAATGGCTAATAATTTGCAAGATAAAGCAACTCCTTGTGCATGATTTCCCGCACTTGCACATACAATTCCGCGTTGTTTTTCATCATCATTTAAAAAAGAAATTTTATTGTAAGCACCTCTAATTTTGTAAGAACGTACTACTTGTAAATCTTCTCTTTTAAAAAAAATATTCGCATTAAATTGTTTAGAAAGGTTGCTGTTTTCGCTTAAAGGCGTTTTAGAGGCAACACCCTTTAAATTCTCAGCTGCTTCCTTTACGTTTTGTAAACTTGGAAAATAAATTGATTTTGTATGCATTATTTTAATGTGAAAAATAAGCCTGTCAAATTCTAAAATATGACAGGCTTATTATAAAGTTAACGTTTAAATTTATTTAGGCAGATTTTATAACTTTCATTGCTGTCATGGAGGCCCTTAGCTGCTCACCAATTTTCTCAACAGGATGATTTCTAATAATTGCATTAATTTTAATTAACTCTTGATTGTCCACACCATTTTCTGAAGTAAAAGATTTACCAATTACGTTTGTAGAAACAGTTTTCATAAAATTAGTTAGTAAAGGTTTACAAGCATGATCAAATAAATAACAACCATATTCTGCGGTATCAGAAATAACACGATTCATTTCATATAATTTTTTACGAGCAATTGTATTAGCAATTAATGGTGTTTCGTGCAAAGATTCATAATATGCAGACGCATCTATAATTCCAGATTCTGTCATTGCCTCAAAAGCCAATTCTACACCAGCTCTTACAAAAGCTACTAATAAAGTTCCGTGCTCAAAATATTCTTGTTCAGAGATTTCATCAGTAGTTATTTCTTGTTTTTCAAAAGCAGTTTCTCCTGTTGCTGCTCTCCATTTTAATAAGTTTACATCTCCATTAGCCCAATCTTCCATCATTGTTTTTGAAAAATGACCAGTCATAATATCATCCATATGTTTTTGGAACAATGGACGCATAATATCTTTTAATTCCTCAGAAATTTTAAAAGCTTCTACTTTTGCAGGATTAGATAGTCTATCCATCATATTTGTGATACCTCCGTGTTTTAAAGCCTCAGTTATGGTTTCCCAACCAAATTGAATTAACTTAGCAGCATATCCAGCATCAATTCCTTCTTCCACCATTTTATCAAACGATAAAATTGCGCCTGTTTGTAACAAACCACATAAAATAGTTTGCTCTCCCATTAAATCTGATTTTACTTCAGCAACAAAAGATGATTCTAATACTCCAGCTCTATTTCCTCCAGTTGCAACTGCATAAGCTTTTGCCTGTGCCCAACCTTTTCCTTCTGGATCATTTTCTGGATGAACAGCTGTTAATGTTGGCACTCCAAATCCTCTTTTGTACTCCTCACGAACTTCAGATCCAGGAGATTTTGGTGCTACCATAATTACGGTTAAATCTTCACGGATTTTCATACCTTCTTCAACAATATTAAAACCGTGAGAATAAGACAATGTTGCTCCTTCTTTCATTAAGGGCATAACCGCGTTTACAACATTGGTATGCTGTTTATCTGGTGTTAAATTAATTACTAAATCTGCTGTTGGCAGCATTTCTTCATACGTCCCTACTTCAAAATTATTTGATGTAGCATTAATGTAAGATTCTCTTTTTTGATTGATTGCAGATTGCCTCAATGTGTAAGAAATATCTAATCCAGATTCTCTCATATTTAAACCTTGATTTAAACCCTGTGCTCCACAGCCCACAATAACAATTTTCTTTCCTTTTAAGGCGTTTACGCCGTCTTCAAATTCTGAAGCGTCCATAAAACGACATTGTGCTAATTGCTTTAATTTTTGCCTTAATGTTAATGTGTTAAAATAATTTGACATTTCTGTATATTTAGTTGTTGTATGTTTGTAATAATGATGATATTTTCATTTCCTCTTTTGTAACCGCAATCAAACCTGAACGTGTGTATTGCATTATTCCAAAAACGCTCAATTGATTATATAGTGTTACGACTTCTTCTTTTTTACCTGATTTTTCTAGAACAAAAAATTCTTTATTAACTGTAACAATTCTTGCATTACTTTCTTTTATAATATTCTGAATTTGACGCTCTTCAAATAATAATTCAGATTTAATTTTAAATAATCCTGTTATTTGATAAATAATATCATCAAAGTTGTGATAATAAGCTTTTATAACCTCTACTTGTTTTTCAATCTGACCAATAATTTTTTTAATATTTATCTCATTCATATTCACTACAACAGTAAATTTAGAAACACCTTCAATTTCTGAAGGGGAGGTATTTAAACTCTCAATATTTATATGTCTTCTTTGAAAAATTGCTGATATTCTATTCAATAATCCAATATTGTTTTCAGTATAAATTGATACTGTATACAATTGTTTTTCTTCTACACTCATCTTATTCTAATCTTATATCTGAAACACTTGCTCCTGAAGGAATCATAGGAAATACATTGTCTTCTTTTTCTACACAAACTTCTAAAAAATAAGCTTCCTTACTTTCCATCATTTCTTTTACAGCTGGTGCTAATTCTTCACGTTTGGTAACTTTTTTTGCCTTGATGTAATACCCTTCTGCAATTGCTACAAAGTTTGGATTAACCATTTCTGTGGATGCATATCGTTTATCAAAAAATAACTGCTGCCATTGACGAACCATTCCTAAAAAATCATTATTCAGCACCACTACTTTAACAGCTGCTTTTTGCTGAAAAATAGTTCCTAATTCTTGTATTGTCATTTGGTAACCTCCATCACCCGAAATTGAAACTACTTCCCGTTCTGGAACCGCCATTTTTGCTCCAATTGCTGCTGGCAAACCAAAACCCATTGTTCCTAAACCACCAGAAGTAATATTACTTTTGGTAACATTAAAATCTGCATATCTGCAGGCTACCATTTGGTGCTGACCAACATCGGTTACTATGGCTGCTTTTCCTTGACTCTGAATATTGATTTCTTTCAAAACCTCTCCCATTGTTAAGCCTTCTTTAGTTGGATATAAATCGTCTTTAATGACTTTTTCATATTCAATAGCATATAAATCTTTAAATTTCTGATGCCATTCATTATGAGAATTCTCCTTTAATAATGGTAAAAGAGCATCTAAACCTACTTTTGCATCACCCAGAATAGCAACGTCTGTTTTTACATTTTTATCAATTTCAGCAGGGTCAATTTCAAAATGAATAACCTTAGCTTGTTTTGCGTAAGTTTCTAAACTACCAGTGACTCTATCATCAAAACGCATACCGATTGCGATTAAAACATCACATTCATTGGTTAACATATTTGGAGCATAATTACCATGCATTCCTACCATTCCAATATTTAAAGGATGTGAAGTTGGTATCGCAGAAGCTCCTAAAATTGTCCAAGCAGCAGGAATACCCGCTTTTTCTACTACAGCAATCAATTGCTCTTCCGCTTCACTTAAAACAACTCCCTGACCCCAAACAATTAGGGGTTTCTTTGCAGCATTAATTATTTCTGCAGCTTCCTCAACTTTAGAAATATCAGTTGTTGGAACTGGATTATAACTTCTAACTTTTGTGCATTTCTCGTAAGAAAAATCAAATTCGTTAAACTGAGCATCTTTAGTAATATCTACCAAAACTGGACCTGGTCTCCCACTTTTTGCTATATAAAAAGCTTTTGCCAAAGCTTCAGGAATATCCTCTGCTTTTGTGACCTGGCAATTCCATTTAGTAACGGGCGTTGAAATGCCTACGATATCTGTTTCCTGAAAAGCATCAGAACCCAATAAATGTGAAGGTACTTGACCTGTAATACAAACCATTGGTGTAGAATCTATTTGTGCATCTGCAATACCTGTAATTAAATTGGTTGCTCCTGGACCAGAAGTAGCCATGGCTACACCTACTTTTCCTGAAATTCTTGCATAGCCTTGCGCTGAATGTGTTGCCCCTTGTTCATGCCTAGTTAAAACATGATGAATTTTGTCTTGATATTTATACAATTCGTCGTAAACAGGCATAATTGCTCCTCCTGGATATCCATATAAAATATCTACTCCTTCTTCAATTAAACATCTTACAATTGCCTCACTTCCAGAAATACGCTCCTTGGTTTTAGTAAGTTTCTTAATAGTATTTATGGTTTGTGTTTCCATATTTTCTTATTTTTATAAATCAGTAACACATCCTTTAGATGCTGATGCTACATATTTTGCATATTTATATAAAATTCCTTTTTTGTGCTTAGGTTCTGGAGCTATCCAGTTAGCTCTTCTTTCTGCCAATTCTTCTTGAGAAATTAAAACATTAATAGAATTATCTTCTGCACTTATTCTAATTTTATCTCCAGTTCTAATTAATCCAATTGTACCTCCAGACTGTGCTTCGGGTGTAATATGACCTACCACAAAACCATGAGTTCCGCCTGAAAAACGACCATCTGTAATTAAAGCTACGGATTTACCTAAACCTGCTCCCATAATTAAAGAAGTCGGTTTTAACATTTCTGGCATTCCTGGACCTCCTTTTGGACCTACGTACCTAATGACGACGACATCTCCTCTTTCTACTTCTCCTTTTGAAATTCCTGTATTAGCTGCTTGTTCTCCGTCATAAACCACTGCTTTACCTTCAAACAATAAACCTTCTTTACCTGAAATTTTTGCCACAGCTCCTTCAGTAGCTAGGTTTCCGTATAAAATCTGAAGGTTGCCCGAAGTCTTTAAAGCTTTATCTTTAGGAAAAATAACATCTTGTTCATCAAATTCCATTGCTTTTACATCAATCAAATTTTCAGATAAGGTTTTACCAGTAACTGTCATGCAATCTCCGTGTAAATAATCGTTTTCTAACAAATATTTCATAATTGCTGGTGTACCCCCAACTCCATGAACATCTTCCATTAAATATTTACCAGATGGTTTTAAATCTGCAATTAATGGAGTTCTATCTGATACTCTTTGGAAATCTTCTAATGTAAAATCAATATCTGCCGCGTGTGCAATTGCTAAAAAGTGTAATACCGCATTTGTAGAACCTCCTAAAGCATTAACTAAAGCAATAGCATTTTCAATTGACTTTTTTGAAATGATATCTAAAGGTTTTAAATCTTTTTCTAGCAAATTTTTTACTGCTCTAGCATGTCTTTCTGATTCTGATAGTTTATTAGGGTTCTCCGCAGGAATTGATGAATTGTAAGGCAATGAAAAACCCATACATTCAATTGCTGAAGCCATAGTATTAGCAGTGTACATTCCCCCACAAGCACCTGCTCCTGGAATGGCCTTTTTTATAATTTGCTTGTATTCTTCCTCTTCAATTTCTCCAGCTACTTTTTGCCCTAAAGCTTCAAAAGCTGATACAATATTTAACTTTCTTCCTTTGTAATTTCCAGATGCTATTGTTCCACCATACATCATAATTGATGGGCGATTTAAACGTAACATGGAAATTACTGCTCCAGGCATATTTTTATCGCAACCCACAATTGCTATTAAACCATCATAACTTTGAGCATTCATGACAGTTTCTATAGAATCTGCAATAATATCTCTAGAAACTAACGAATAATTCATACCAGAAGTCCCCATAGAAATTCCGTCTGAAACACCAATTGTATTAAATCCTAAACCAACTAAACCTGCAATTTTACACTCAATTTTAACTTCTTCTTTAAGTCTGTTTAAATGCATATTACAAGGATTCCCATCGTAACCAGTACTAGCAATCCCTATTTGCCCTTTTTGCATATCTTCCTCTGATAAACCAACCGCGTATAACATGGCTTGTGATGCTGGTTGAGATTCATCTTGAGTTAATCTGCTACTGTGTTTGTTTAATTTCATTTAATGATTTCTTCGTTTTGTTGACTAAATTATTCTATTTCTTGTTTTTCGTTACATAAAATTCAATATCACTTTTTACTTTCAGATATAAAAAAATGGAATTATTTATTTGTCTATCAATTACTTAACCTATTTTTTATATGATATTCAATGATTAAAATAAACGCAATAAAAAACCTTCCATTTTACTGGAAGGTTTCTATTTAAATTTTATGTATAAATATCACTTCCTCATCAACTCGTAATAATTACGATGACAACTAAAATTGAAATGATATTTATGATTTGATTCTTCATTTGAGCGACAAATATGGTACTATTTTCTTTAAAAAAAGAAATTATTTTTATTTTTTTTATAAAAGTTAGCAAACTGGTTTAGCCCAGATTGAGTGGTTTGTTTGAGCTCTTTTTTGTTTTTTCGCAAAAAAAGCGAGTAACGAAAGCTGGAAATGGCTTCTAAAAAACACATTTGTATATCATTTAAATAATAGTGCTTTGCCCCATATGAATATTTTTAAAATTCATATTGCTATCGTCTTGATTTGTAATATAATCTGCAATAAAATCTCCAACTTTTGAGGTTGATGTAGATTTTTGTGTTTTGCGTTTTATGTCTTTAGTTGTAATTCCCAACGCAATAGATTTTTCTACAGCTCTTTCTATAGCATCTGCTTCTTCATGTAAACCTAAATGCCACAAAAGCATAGATGCTGACAAAATAGAAGCTAATGGATTGGCAATATCTTTGCCTGTTGCTTGATGAAATGTACCATGAATTGGTTCAAATAACGCATTGTGATTTCCTATTGAAGAAGAAGCTAACAAACCTATTGAACCCGAAATTACACTTGCTTCATCTGAGATAATATCACCAAATAAATTCTCTGTTAAAATAACATCAAATTGTTTTGGATTTAAAATTAATTGCATTGCTGCATTATCTATAAACAAAAACTCTAAAGTAACATCTTGATATTTTTTTGCTATTTCAGCGACTGTTTTTCTCCATAAACGAGAGGTTTCTAAAACATTAGCCTTGTCTACTAAGGTAACTTTTTTATTTCTATTTTGCGCTGCTTTAAAGGCTAAATGAGCTATTCTTGAAATTTCATCTACATTATATATACAACTGTCATAGGCCATTTTCTCATCTTTGCTCAATTCTTTTTTGCCAAAATAAATTCCGCCAGATAATTCCCTAAAAATTACAAAATCCGTTCCTTTAATAACCTCTCTTTTTAAAGGAGAGTTGTAGATTAAATTATCGTAAGCTTTTACAGGTTTAACGTTACAATATAAATCTAATTCTCTTCTTAAATTTAATAAACCTTGTTCTGGACGTACTTTTGCGCTTGGATCATTATCATATTTTGGATCACCAACTGCACCAAATAAAATAGCGTCTGCATTTTTACAAACTTCAATAGTTTCTTTTGGTAAAGGCCCTCCTGTTGATTCAATAGCACAAGCACCAATTTGTGCTTCTTTATATAAAAATATATGATCGTAAGCTTCTGCAACAGCATCTAATGCTTTTTTGGCTTGATCTGTTACTTCCGGTCCAATTCCATCTCCAGGAATAACGGCAATTGTATATTTCATATATTTAAATCTAATTTAAAACCAAAGTTAACTTTCTTTATAAAAAAGCATCCTAAAAATAGTGAAATTTTTCTATGGTTTTTTATGCCACAGTACTATTTGTAATAGTATTTATTTCTTTCATAATAACATGGATATCTTTATCCTTAATTTCTTTTTGCTGATCTGCTCGTCGTAAAAATTCCTTGTAAGCTGAATCTAATTGTAGTTTTGTTAATTCATAACCAATTTTTTTTGCTCTGTAAGCTAAAGCTGCCCTACCACTTCTAGCAGTTAACACAATAGCGCTCTCTGTAACACCAACATCTTCAGGATCCATAATTTCGTAGGTTTCTCTATTTTTTATGACTCCATCTTGATGAATTCCAGAACTATGTGCAAATGCATTGGCACCAACAATTGCTTTATTAGGTTGCACAGGCATTCCCATACTTTCACGTACCATTATAGAGGTATCATATAATAATTTTGTATTGATACTTGTTTCTAGATTTAAATATGGATGTTGTTTTAGCACCATAACAACCTCTTCTAAAGCTGTATTTCCTGCGCGCTCTCCAATTCCGTTTATAGTACATTCTATTTGACGCGCTCCATTAATAACACCTGCAATTGAATTAGCTGTTGCCATTCCTAAATCGTTATGACAATGACAAGAAAGGGTTACATTTTCTATACCTCTTACGTTTTCACGTAAATATTTCATTTTAGCACCATATTCTTCAGGTAAACAATATCCTGTTGTATCAGGAATATTTAAAACAGTAGCACCAGCTTTAATCACTTCTTCACAAACTTTAGCCAAATATGCATTATCGGTTCTACCCGCGTCTTCTGCATAAAATTCTACATCTTCCACAAAACTTTTCGCATAAGAAACTGCTTTTACAGCACGCTCTATTACTGCTTCTCTGGAAGAATTAAATTTGAATTTTATATGAGAATCACTCGTACCAATTCCTGTATGAATTCTTGGATATTTTGCCCATTTTAAAGCTTCTGCAGCAACTTTTATATCATTTTCTACAGCTCTTGTTAAACCACAAACTGTAGCATTTTTTACAATTTTTGCAATTTCCGATACAGATTTAAAATCACCTGGACTTGATACTGGAAAACCAGCTTCTATTACATTTACTCCTAATAAATCTAATCTTTCAGCGATTACCAATTTTTGTTGAGTATCTAACTTACAACCAGGAACTTGTTCTCCATCTCTGAGAGTTGTATCAAAAATTTGAACCTTATTATCTTGCATAATTTGTGAAGATTAAATTTATATTTAATCAAATGTATATTAATGAGATTGAAATAAATGGTTATTTTTACAATTCAGTACGATTTCTAATATACTTAGTAAAAATACAAGTATTTTATAATCAATAGTTTATGGTAAAAATTACTACATCAGTCAATAATCCAAACGACGCTCTTTTTATACTAATTAAGTCTTTAACAAAGTCTGAAAAGCGACAATTTAATCTTTATGTTGGGAGATTAGGAGGTAATATTGACGCTAAATTTTTCTCACTTTTTAAGTTTTTAGAAAAATTAAAAGTATACGATGAAAAGGTAATTATTAAAAGCGGAATTGTTTCTAAACAACAATTATCAAATTTAAAAGCACATTTATACAAGCAGATTTTAATTAGCTTACGTTTGAACCCTGCTCATAAAAATATAAGAATTCAAATTCGTGAACAATTGGACTTTGCCACAGTTTTATATCAAAAAGGATTATACAAACAGAGCTTAAAGTTACTCGACAAGGCAAAAAATTTAGCGCTAGAAAACGAAGAGAAAAATATTGCTTACGAAATTGTTGAACTGGAAAAAGTGATTGAAACACAGTATATTACAAGAAGTTTAAGCAACAGGGCAGATCAACTATCTGTGCAAGCAAAAACATTAAGTCAACAAAATGTTACCGCTAGTAAATTATCTAATCTATCCTTGCAATTATACAGCCATTTATTACAAAATGGATATGTGAAAAACAACGAAGAACTAGAGTTTATCAATAAATATTTTTACACTAAACTACCAAAATACGATTTTAACACTTTTGGATTTCGCGAAAAGTTATGGTTATACAAATCTCACTTATGGTTTAGTTTTTTATGTCAAGATTTTTTACAAAGCTATAAGTATGCTAGAAAATGGGTAGATTTATTTAGAGAAGATAAAAAACACATTACCCAACATCCTGTTTTTTACTTAAAAGGAATAAACTATTTATTAGAAGCTTGTTTTTTTGTAAAAAAGGTATCCACCTTTAAAGATGAGCTAACTTCTTTTGAAAATGCTGTCGCACAAAATGTAATTCCGTCCAATACAAATACAGAACTGCTCATTTTTCAGTATTTGTACGCAAATAAGCTGCATTTACACTTTTTAGAAGCCAATTTTTCTGAAGGGGAATATTTAGTTAAAATTATCAATGAAAAAATAGAAAATTATAAAAGTAGGTTAGATAGTCATTATGTTGTAATGCTATATTATAAGATTGCTTGCCTTTATTTTGGAATGGGAAATAACAAGCTTTGCATAACATATTTGCAAAAAATTATAAAGTCTAAAAACCTAAGTTCTGCTGAAGATTTACAATGTTTTGCAAGAATTTTAAACTTAATTGCTCATTATGAATGTGGATTAGATTACGATCTAGAAAGACAATTTTTAGATACCTATAAGTTTCTATTGAAAATGGAAAATTTACAAGAGGTTCAAAAAATATTCTTAACTTCTATTAGGGATTTGAGTGATGTTTTTCCTCATGAAATAAAAAATGAATTCAAAAAAATACATGCCAAATTAAAAGAGTTTGAAAATCATCCGTATGAAAAAAGGGCTTTTTTGTACTTAGATATCTTGTCTTGGTTAGAGAGTAAAATACAAAATAAACCGATTGCCCTAGTAATTAAAGAAAAAGCAAATTATTTAATTAAAAAATAGATAATCCTAATTTTATATTTCAATTTTTAAGAATTTCATATAAATTAAAGAAATTTTTAAAATATTCATCATTAAACCCTTTCAAAATAAATAATACTTCTACTTTTGTAGGGTGATTTCTCATATTCTACATAAAAATTCAGATCATGCTACAACTGTAGCTGACGTTTTTATGAATACGATCATTCGTACTTCTAAAACAACTACAACCCTTTAGGGGTTCTACTACATTCATATCAATCAGGTTAACAATAATTTCGTACAAGAACGAAATATCAACGTAAAAACAAACTATTTATCATTTTTAAAGATGAAAGTACTAAAATTCGGAGGCTCATCAGTAGCAAATACAGAAAACATAAAACAAGTTTTAAGCATTGTTGCACAAACATCAAAAGAAAATAAAGTGGCAGTTGTGGTTTCTGCATTTGGCAAAACCACCAATAATTTAATTGCGGGTGCAAATGAAGCTTTAGAAGATATTCATCACGCTAAATCAATTTTAAATTCGATTAAAGAATTGCATTTTCAAGTAATTACAGATTTAGTAAAAACTCACAAAAAAGAAGTCTCTGACGAAGTTGATGTGCTTTTCTGTAGACTACAATCTATTTACGAAGGTATTTTTCTGTTACAAGAATTATCTGACAAAACGTTAGCAAAAGTTTGTAGTTTTGGAGAAAGATTATCTTCTTACATTATTGCAAATGCCGCAAAAGAAACCTTAAATGCTATTCATAAAGAAAGTAGAGATTTAATTTCTACAAACGATGAATACTTGAATGCTCAGGTAAATTTTGAAATCACAAATCAAAATATTGCTGCTTTTTTTAATGAAAATAAACATCAAGTTACACTTTTAGGCGGCTTTATTTCTTCTAATGATGATAATGAAACGACTACTTTAGGAAGAGGTGGTTCAGACTTTTCAGCTTCCATTTATGCTGCTGCACTAAATGCAGAAGAATTGCAAATATGGACAGATGTTTCAGGGATGTTTACTTCAAATCCAAGAGTAGTAAAACAAGCCTTTGCAATTCCAGAAATTTCTTATGAAGAGGCCATGGAGCTATCCCATTTTGGAGCAAAAGTGTTATATCCTCCAACGATTCAGCCTTCTTTACGAAAAGAGATTCCAATAAGAATTAAAAATACGTTTGATCCAGAAAACGCAGGAACCTTAATTTCTAAAAATCCTAAAAATGGAAATGAAGTAAAAGGAATTTCTCATATAGAAGATATTAGTTTAATTACCTTAGAAGGTGGAGGAATGATTGGCATCCCTGGATTTTCCAAACGTTTATTTGAGACGCTTTCTGTAGCCAAAATTAATGTTGTTTTTATTACTCAAGCTTCATCAGAACATTCCATTTGCGTTGGAGTTTATGCCACCGATGCAGAAAAAGCAAAAGTGCTTTTAGATGCTATGTTTAGCATAGAAATAGCTCGTAAAAAAATAAAACCAATTAGCATTGAAAATGATTTGGCAATTATTGCTGTGGTTGGTGAGAGCATGAAAAATTATCAAGGTTTAAGCGGCCAAATGTTTAGTGCTTTGGGTAAAAATAATGTGAATGTAAGAGCAATTGCACAAGGTTCATCAGAGAAAAATATTTCTGCAGTAATAAACAAATATGATGCAAAAAAGGCATTAAACACCTTACATGAGCAATTTTTTGAAGAAAAAATAAAACAATTAAATCTATTTGTAACAGGTGTTGGTAATGTTGGTGAACGCTTTTTAGCACAATTGCATCAACAGAAAAAATTCTTAAAAGAGAATTTAAAACTAAACATTAGAGTTATCGGAATTTCCAATTCTAGAAAAATGTTTTTTAACAATGAAGGAATAAATCTAGAAAATTGGGTGGAAAATTTAGGAAATGGAGAACCAACAAGCTTAGATAATTTTTACAAAAAAGTAAAAGAAACCAATTATCGAAATAGTGTTTTTATTGATAATACAGCCAATCACGAAGTTGCTAAAATTTATGAAAAATATTTAAGAGAAAGTATTTCTGTAGTAACTTGTAATAAAATTGCTTGTGCTTCTCAATATGAAAATTACAAGACTTTAAAAGAAGTTTCTAGAAAATACAATGCCTCTTTTTTATTTGAAACTAATGTTGGTGCAGGTTTACCAATTATTGATACTTTAAAAAATTTAATTAATTCTGGAGATAGAGTCCACAAAATTCAAGCAGTGCTTTCTGGAAGTTTAAATTTTGTTTTCAATAATTTTAATAAAAACACCACATTCCACGATGTTGTTGCCCAGGCTCAAAAAGAAGGTTATACAGAACCAGATCCAAAAATTGATTTAAGTGGAGTTGATGTTGCCAGAAAAATTTTAATTTTAGCCAGAGAGAGTGGTTTTCATTTAGAATTATCTGACATTGAAAATAATGCTTTTTTACCTGAAGAAAGTTTGAAAACTTCTAATAATAATGATTTTTACGCATCTTTAACCAAAAATGAAGTACATTTTCAAGATCTTTATAAAGAAGCAAACAATAAAGATTGTCGTTTAAAATATGTGGCCGAATTTATGGATGGAAAAGCGAATGTGGGTTTACAAAACATACATGCAAATCATCCTTTTTATAATTTAGAAGGAAGTGATAATATTGTACTGTTTTACACAGACAGATATCCAGAAAATCCTTTAATTATAAAAGGAGCTGGAGCTGGGGCAGATGTTACTGCCTCTGGTATTTTTGCAGATGTAATACGAATTGCAAATAATTAATTAGGCTGATGTTTATTGTTTAGCTGTAGCTTATAATTAATAAAACTTCAAATCTATCAACTATTAAAAATGGATTATTTAAAAATATTTTCTCCTGCAACTGTAGCTAATGTTTCTTGTGGATTTGATTCGCTTGGATTTGCTGTGGATGATATTGGAGATACAATGACTTTTGTAAAAACTCCTCAAAAAGGTGTTGAAATTACAAACATTACAGGTGCAAATTTATCTTATGATATTGATAAAAACGCAGCAAGTGCCGTTGTTAAAAAAATGTTGCTTGATGCCAATGCAGATTTTGGAATTCAATTAACCATACATAAAGGCTATTCTCCAGGAAGTGGTTTAGGAAGTTCGGCCGCAAGTGCTGCTGGTGCTGCTTTTGGCACAAACCAATTACTAAATCATAAATACGCTAATTTAGCGTTAACAAAATTTGCAATGTTTGGAGAACAAATAGCTTGTGGCTCTCAAATTGCAGATAATGTGGCAGCTGCTATTTATGGCGGTTTTGTGTTAATTAGAAGTTACGAACCTCTAGAAATCATAAAATTACCTGTTCCTCAAGAATTAAGATTAGTAGCCATAAGACCTCAAATTGAGGTGAGAACAGAAGATGCAAGAAATGTGTTACCTAAAAAAATTCTTTTAAAAGATGCAATTACACAATGGGCTAATGTTGGTGGTTTAATAAGTGGTTTATATTCTAACAACTACAATTTAATCAGTAACTCTTTAGTAGATATTATTGTTGAACCTCATCGTAAAAAGTTAATTCCATTTTTTGATGATGTTAAAAACGCAGCCATTAAAGCTGGAGCTTTAGGTGCAGGCATTAGTGGTTCTGGCCCAACAATTTTCGCGCTTTGTAAAGGTGATAAAATTGCAAGAAATGTTTACAGTTCCTTTGAAAAAAGCTACAGAAATAAAGGAATAGATTTTGAATTGTTTACATCAAAAATAAATCACGAAGGAATAAAAATTCTATAAGTCAGTGATTGTTAATTCTAAGTCGTTAGTTTTAAATGGCGATTTTTGAATAAAGCACACAGACTAAATACTAAAGACTAAAAAAATGAACTATTACAGTTTACACCATAAATCACCAAAAACAACTTTTAAAAATGCAGTTGTAGAAGGTTTAGCAAAAGACAGAGGAATTTATTTTCCAGAAAACATTACACCTTTACCAAAAGATTTTATCGCTAATATTTCTGATTATTCCAATCACGAAATTGCATTTGAAGCCATTAAACAATTTGTAGGTGACGAAATTCCTGAAGATAAATTAAAAGATATTATTTCTAATACACTTACTTTCGATTTTCCCGTTATAAAAGTTGATGATAATATTGGAACACTCGAGTTATTTCACGGACCAACAATGGCTTTTAAAGACGTTGGTGCAAAATTTATGGCACAATGTTTAGAGTATTTTAACCACGGAAATAAAGAAGAAGTAACTGTTTTAGTTGCAACTTCTGGAGATACAGGAGGTGCAGTTGCTAATGGATTTTTAGGTGCAAAAGGTGTAAATGTAGTGATTCTATATCCTTCAGGAAAAGTAAGTGATATTCAAGAAAAACAGCTGACCACTTTAGGGCAAAACATTACAGCTTTAGAGGTAGATGGTGTTTTTGACGATTGCCAAGAAATGGTAAAAACTGCCTTTTTAGATGAAGACATTAAAAGAACGCTAACCTCTGCTAACTCCATAAATGTTGCACGTTGGTTGCCTCAAATGTTTTACTTTTTCTTTGCTTACAAACAATTACACAAAGAACATAAAGACATTGTATTTTCTGTACCAAGTGGAAATTTTGGGAATATTTGTGCAGGAATTATGGCGCAAAAATTAGGTTTACCTGTAAAACATTTTGTGGCTTCTACAAATGTAAATGACACAGTTCCTAACTTTTTAAAAGATGGTGTTTACACTCCAAAACCATCTAAAGCTACAATTTCTAACGCCATGGATGTTGGAAACCCAAGTAACTTTATTAGAATTAGAGAATTATTTAATAATGATTTAAAAAACTTAAAAAAAGGGTTTTCATCTTACAGTTTTTCTGATAGTGAAACTCGTGAAACCATGCAAAAAATCTATGAAAAATCTGGTTATATAGCAGATCCTCATGGAGCTGTTGGGTATTTAGGGTTAAAAAAATACGGTTTACAAGAAAACGAATTTGGCGTATTTTTAGAAACTGCACATCCTGTAAAATTTTTAGATGTTGTTGAAGAAACTTTACCTGTAAAAGTTGAAATTCCTGAGCAAATTAAAAAAGTTATTGATAATAAAAAAGTTGCTATAACAGCTAGTTCTTATGAAGATTTAAAGGCCTACTTAATGTCTTAAAAGCATCATCATTTTAGTTTATGAAATTTTAGTTTTGGCATCTTATTTGATTTTAAGTAGAAAAACTTTCTATGATGAAATCAAAATTTAAGATTTCTATTCCAAAACCTTGTAATGAAAACTGGAATACGATGACCCCCAAAGAAAAGGGCAGATTTTGTAGTTCTTGCGATAAAACTGTTGTTGATTTTACAGAAAAAACTCTTGAAGAGATTCAAGATTATTTGGCTGAAAATAAAAACCAACGTGTTTGCGGCCATTTTTACAAAAAGCAATTAGATTCAATTGTAATTGAAATACCGCCAATAACTTTTCAAAAACGATTATCCTTTCAAAAGTTATTTATTTTGGCGCTGTTTTTTACAATGGGAACTACACTTTTTAGTTGCCAATATCCCAACGGAAAAAGACAGAAAATTGAAAATATTGTTTTCAAAGATGCTGTAAAAACCATTAAAAAAGATTCAGTTTTAGAAAGTTCTGTTGCAAAGAAGTTAGTTCCTCCTCCACCTCAAACAATTGGAATTGCAATGTGTGAAACAAATTCTGATAAAGATAGTATTATAGAATCAATAACATCTGGAGATATCATAGAAATAGTTGATACAATTGGAGAAATAGTAGAGGAAGAGACTATTTATTTTACAGAAGAGGAAGGTGTAATAATGGGCTTTATTGTTGAAGAACCGGCAAGGTTTAAAGAATCAAAAAAATTACCTAAAGATAGATTGAAAAATGATTTTGAGAAAAAAATACAAAATTTTGTTAAAGAAGAATTTAAAGGAAAACTGATTGAAAATTTAGATTTATTAGAAGGGAAATATAAAATACAAACCCAATTCACAATTGATAAAAAGGGAAATGTAACTGATATTAAAATACATGCTTCAAACTTAAAACTAAAAGAAAAAGTTTATAAAATACTTCAAAAATTACCTCAATTTATTCCTGGCAAACAAGCTGGAAAAATTGTAAATACAAAATATAGTTTACCAATTACTTTAAAAGTAGAGTAATTACTAGATTTGTGAAAATTTAGTAAACAAGTTTAGCCCAGATTGAACGGTTTGTTTGAGCTCTTTTGAGGAACGAAAAAAGCGAGTAGTGAAAGCTGGAAATGGCTTCAAAAGAAAATGAGATTTCTCCATAAAGTCGAAATGGCAAGGGGAATTAAAACAACTCTTTGTTACTAATATCTAGATAATTACGCTCCACGAATGCCAAAATGGTTTCTAAAATTTCACCCATATTTTTACATTCTTTAAACTTTACGTCTCCTACATAAGCGATTAACTCCTTTTTAAGTTGTTCTATATTTTCTGGCTTAGAAATAAAATCGTTTTTCATGCACTCAATAATTTTTGAAGTTCTATTGGGTGATGTTATCATTCTTTTAGCAATAAAAGAACGTTCTTCAATTTTATACTGTTCTATTGAACTATTTTGTAATTTTCTACCTACCATTTCTACCATCTTAAAGTTTTCTTTCATAAACTGTAAATTGTACACTTTTAGGTTTCCTTCATAGGATTGTTGATCAAAATCTATAGCTCTAATTTTATAGATAATTTGATCAAAATCATGAATTGGCGTAATTACATAATTATAGGAACGCATATCGCCTAATAAACGGATTAAACAGCGTTCTTTAAATTTTACAAACTCTTTTGCGATTTGCGATTTTTCTGATGAGGAACATTTTGGTAAAATATTGTTGATAAAATCATCTCCTGGAATTCCAGAAATATGTTCTTCTATTAAAGTGTCTTTATACACTAAGTAATTGATATTGTAAGGAGATAAAAGATGTTCTAACTCTAAACCATAAACACGCGAAGCATCTGCTTTTTTGATGTAGAAATAGGTGAAATTATCATTTAAAATATTTCTTACTTTAACTCGAAATGGTTTGGAGTTGCCAAATGTACAATAGTCAATAGCATCTACATTTAAAAAAGGAATTGTACTTTCATTACCATCTGAATGCAGAATGGTGTATATTTTTTTAAGACTTCTGTCTATTTCTAATCTATCCCATTCAGAATAATAGGTTCTAACCCAAAGTGTATCCACATCATTTTTATCATAGACATTTACTGAACCTTGGAAACGTAATAAGTCGTTGTATAAAATACTAATTTTTATACTTCGTTTATATTTTACCAAAAACTCATTAAGTGCATCACTTATTGGAAAAGTTGGTTTCTTTTTAGAGATTAATTTATGTTGCGTTGTCATTATTTTTTAATGATAATACTCAAAAATAAACATATTTAAACAATCTCAAACAACTTACCAGGCAAAGGTTTCAAAATGCCCTTCATTTCCATTTGTAATAAAATTGAAGAAAGTTGAAATAGAGGAATACCACAATCTAATGCAATAATATCTAATAATTGTTTCCCTTCTTTTAAAAGATAATCATACACTTTTTGCTCATTACTGTTCAACTCTAAAAAGAGTTGTTTTTGAATTATTTTTTTAGGTTTCTCTTTAATGTCCCAATTTAACAATCTTACAACATCATTGGCAGAAGTTAGTAATTCAGCCTTATTGTTTTTAATTAAATTATTACAACCTTTACTATAAATATCTGTTGCTCTTCCAGGCAGTGCAAATACATCTCTATTGTAAGAATTTGCAATGTCTGCTGTTACTAAAGAGCCTCCTTTTGCAGCAGATTCTACAATTATAGTTGCCTTAGAAATACCAGCTACAATACGATTTCTTTTCAGAAAATTCTCGCGTAAGGGTTGTTCCTCGCTCCAAAATTCTGTTAAAAAACCTCCATTTTCATTAATTTGATGAATATATTTTTTGTGCACTTTTGGATAAATGGTTTCAAAACCATGAGCCAAAACCGCAACAGTTTGCAAATTGTTTTTAACAGCTCTTTTGTGCGCACAAATATCTACTCCATATGCAAAACCACTAACAATTATTGGATTATATTCTGTTAAATCATCTATCAATTTAGTAATAAAATCTCTGCCGTAAGAACTCATATTTCTAGTACCTACAATAGAAATAATTTTATGATTATTAAAATTGATATTACCATCTTTAAACATTAGAATAGGGCTATCTATACAGTTATGCAGATTTTTCGGATAATCTTTTGCTAAGAAATAGGTGTAACCAATATTATTTTCTTGAATATATTTTAGCTCTGCTTCAGCAAATTGAATATTCTTTTTATCAAAAAGATGCTTTAACGCATTTGCCCCTATTCCATTAATTTTTTGCAGTGAAGCTGTCTTTTCTCTGAAGATTTGCTGCACATCACCTACATTAACAATTAATTTTTTTGCTAAAATATCTCCAATAGCTTTACTCTTCTGCAAACGCAGAATTGCCAATAATTTTTCATCTTTCAATTTGTAACAATTTGAAAACCAAGGTATCAAATTTTTGTTAATAAATATAACTCTAAAACCTTCTTTTTAATCACAAAAATTTTAAATTTGTTTATATGATTTTAGCCAACTACATTAACGATTTACTATATAGATATGATTGTGTAATTGTTCCTGATTTTGGAGGGTTTGTAACTAACAGAAAAGGTGCAAGTTTAAATGAAAGTAATCATACTTTTTATCCACCATCAAAACAAGTTACATTTAATGCTCATTTAAAAGATAGTGATGGTTTATTGACAAATTATATTGCATCATCAGAAAATATTTCTTTTGAAAAAGCATCAACTGCAATTAGTTTATCTGTAATTAAATGGCAAAATGAAATTCAAACAAAACCTTTAGAAATTGGAAATATTGGGGTTTTAACATTGAATGAGAATCGTCAAATTATATTCACACCAAATTATAACGTAAATTATCTTTCTGAATCGTTTGGCTTAGAAAACGTTGCATCTTCTCTAATTAATAGAAAAGAAACTGCTGTAAAACCTTTAATTCCTATTCCAGAAAAAGAACCTAAGAAAGGGGTTCCTGCCTTTATAAAATATGCTGCAACAGCTGCTATTTTATTAACATTGGGCTTTATAGGCAATAAAGCTATTCAAAATAATAATCAAAAAACTTTTTTAGCAAATCAAGAAAAAGCTTTAGAGAGAAAAATACAAGCGGCTACTTTTGTAATATCTAATCCGTTACCAACAATAGATTTAAATATAAAGAAAAAAGAAGTGAAATCTTTTCATGTAGTTGCAGGTGCTTTTCAGTTTAAAGAAAATGCAGAAAAGAAAGTAAAGCAGTTGAAAAAATTAGGTTATAATTCTAGTATTATAGGAGTTAATAAGTGGGGTTTAACTGAAGTTACTTTTGAAAGTTATCATGACAGAAATGATGCTATAAACAACTTATATAGAATACAAAAAACGGTTTCTAAAGATGCTTGGTTGTTGGTTAAAAAATAGCTTTTATTAAAGACGATGCTTATCTTTGCAGAAATTTTTTAGATGGAAGCAAAAACAGCAAAAGAATCCTTAACTGTACTTACTGATTTAGTTTTACCTGGAGACACTAATTATTTAGATAATCTTTTTGGTGGAGAATTGTTGGCAAGAATGGATAGAGCTTGCAGTATTGCTGCTAGACGTCATTCTTGTAGAATTGTTGTAACCGCCTCTGTAAACCACGTTGCCTTTAACAAATCTGTTCCTGTAGGAAGTGTAGTAACATTAGAAGCAAAAGTTTCTAGAGCTTTTAAATCTTCTATGGAAATTTATGTTGATGTTTGGATTGAAGACAGGCAATCTGGACAAAGAACCAAAGTAAACGAAGGTATTTATACTTTTGTTGCTGTAGATGAAACTGGAAAGCCTGTTCAAATTCCTCAAATAATTCCTGAAACTGATTTAGAAAAAGAACGCTATGATGGTGCTTTAAGAAGAAAACAGCTGAGTTTAGTTGTGGCAGGAAAAATGACCCCGAATGAAGCAACAGAATTAAAAGCTTTATTCGATTCTTAAATTAGAATTAAAGAATTCCTAAAAAAGAAGTCATTGTCTATTTTATCAAAAGAAAATCAACTTAAAATTCAAATAAAATTGATTGTATATTAGCAAGAAGGCTTTTACAATTAATCTTATGATTCAATCTTACAAGAAAAATCCTGCTTTAGCAGAAAAATACGATACCATAATTATTGGCTCTGGAATGGGAAGTTTAACTTCTGCTGCTATTCTGGCCAAAGAGGGTAAAAAGGTATTGGTTTTAGAACGTCATTATATTGCTGGAGGATTTACTCATATTTTTAAACGTAAAGGTTTTGAGTGGGATGTTGGTATACATTATATAGGAGAAGTTCAAAGAGAAACTTCTGTAATTCGTAAGTTATTTGATTATATTTCTAACAGCGAATTGCAATGGGCTGATATGGGTAATGTCTATGATAAAATTGTAATTGGTGATAAAGAATATGATTTTGTAAAAGGTGTACAGAATTTTAAAGAGAAAATGCATTCTTACTTTCCTAATGAGAAAGCTGCCATAGATGAATATGTGCGTTTGGTTTTTGAAGCTATTAAAACCAGTCAAAAATTTTATATGGATAAAGCGTTACCACCAATAATGAGTAAAATTTTTGGCGGAAAAATGCGTAAACCTTTTTATAAATTTTCTGATAAAACCACTTATGAAGTTTTATCTTCTTTAACCAATAATGAAAAATTGATCAAAGTACTTTCAGGACAATATGGAGACTATGGTTTACCTCCAAAAGAAAGTAGTTTTGTAATGCATGCGGCTGTTGCAAGACATTATTTTGCTGGAGGAAGTTTTCCTGTTGGAGGTTCATCAGAAATTGCAAAAACTATTGACAAGGTGATTGAAAAAGCTGGTGGAACTATCATAATTAATGCTGAAGTTAATGAAATTATCATCAAAAATAATAAAGCTATTGGTGTAAACATGAAGGATGGTAAAAGTTTTTTTGCTGAAAAAATTATTTCTGGTACTGGAATTATGACTACTTACAACAAATTACTTCCAGAAAAAATAGTTGAAAAACATGCATTAAAACAACAATTAAAAACTGTAAAACGATCTGTTTCTCACGCCTGTTTGTATATTGGTTTAGACGGTTCTCCAGAAGAATTGAAGCTCCCAAAAACCAACTATTGGATTTATCCTGATAAAATAGACCACGATACTGCTGTACATAATTATTTAAATGATTTAGATGAAGAATTTCCAGTAGTTTATATTTCATTTCCATCTGCTAAAGATCCTGATTGGAGCAACAGATATCCAGGAAAAAGCACGATAGATATCATCACTTTACTACCTTTTGAAGGTTTTAAAAATTGGAATGGAACAAAATGGATGAAACGTGGTGAAGACTATAATGATAAAAAAGAAAAAATAGCGCAAAGACTTTTGCAGGTTTTGTATAAACACATTCCACAAGCTAAAGGTAAAATTCAACATTATGAACTTTCTACACCACTAACTACGCAACATTTTATAAATTACGATAAAGGGGAAATTTATGGTTTAGATCATACTCCAAAAAGATTTCGACAACAATTCTTGAAACCAAGAACCAAGATTAAAAATCTATATTTAACAGGTCAAGATGTTGTTACAGCTGGTGTTGCTGCAGCTTTATTTTCTGGAGTAATTACAACCTCTGCAATGACAGGCAAAAATATTATTAAAAAAGTAATGCAAAAGTAATTATCGCCTCATAATCCAAGAAGAAGGGTTTAAACGTTTTGTATTTTTAAAAAGAACAAAAATTAAAACGGTTTTATTGGTAACTTTATCTTTAAAAATTTTTCCAATTTTTTGACCTGTAATAATTTTATCCCCTTTTTTTACATAAGAATTTTCTAAATTTTTATAGGAGGTTATATAATTACCGTGCCTTATCATTACATTTTTTGTTTTTCCAGTTCCTACCAAAACATTCAAGACTTCACCTCCAAAAATAGCTTCTGCTTCATTACCATTAGAAGTTGTAAAATGTAGACCTGTGCTGTTTATAGTAATACCAGAAAAAACTGGATGAGGCTGAACACCAAAACGTCTCGTAATTAAACCATCCTTTACAGGCCACGGTAATTTACCCTTATTTTGTTCAAATTTTGCAGCTAATGCTTTGGCTTCCGGACTTAAAATGAATTTATCATTCTTTTTTGAAACGGGTTCTTTACTAGTATTTTTTTTCCTTGCTATGGCATTTGCTTTTGCAATTTCTGCTTTTATAAGTTTATCTATTTTGGTTGCAATCCGTCTCTCTTCTTTTTGCTTATTCTTAATTTCTCTTTTGTATTTCCCTTCTTTTTTCTTGATTTTAGCTATTAAAATTTCTTGATTTTTTTTATCTGACTCAATTGCCTCTTTTTGGTTTTTCTCTGCCAAAATCAAAGTATCTTTTACTTTCTTTTGATAAAAAAGCGAGTCATTTATTTTTGTTATAAAATCAGTTTGTTCTTCAATTGCTTCACCTTGCTTTTTTCTAAATTTAGTATATTGTTTCATATACTCCAAGCGCTTATAGCCTTGATAAAAATTTTGAGAAGACAATAAAAACATTACTCTACTTTGTTGCGACTTACTCTTGTATGATTTATAAATCATCTCTGCGTAATCTGCTTTTAAAGCATCTAAATCTTTATTAAGCTTCTGTATTTTTCGTTCGTTTACTTTTATTTTGTTAGAAAGTAAACGTGCTTCTAAATTAATAGTATTAATTAATTTATTTCTAGTACTAATTTTCTGATTGATATCTTTCAAGGCATCTAAAGCATTTTTTTGCTTTTTAACCTCCGTAAAAAGTAAATTATTCAGCTTTATAATTTCTAACTTATATTTTTTTCGTTGACTTTCTAGCTGCTTTCTAGTTTGACCAAATGCATTAGACTTCATTAAAACAATGAATAACAAAAAGACAAAAAATTTGAAAGATTTCATTAAAATTTTAATTGTTTATAGCCTTTTGGAATATTAAATGACATTTTTACTTCTGTATCAAAAACTACAGATTTATATTGCAAATCTATAGCTGTTAAAGAGTTTTTACTCTTTGCTTTAATATTTACCGCAGATGGAAAAACCACATCATCTATTAAATTATATGACGGATATTTTACGTCTAATCGCAAATTTTTATCAACATTTACAATGGATTGTTTATCTAACTTAAAATGAGCAGGATTAATATTAAAGAAAATATCAAACAATTCAGCTTGTTTTTCTGGTGATAATATATAGGTATTATCTACGATTTCTACAACTTGCTTTTCTTCTTTTAGATTGGTTAAGGCCTGTCCTAAAAACAAGTTTTGAAGTTGATCAAAGTTAATTTCTACACCTAATAACTTTTTAATCATTGAAAAATCGCCTTCAAAATAATTTTTGAACGGAGAAGAGTAATAACGCACTGCAGTTGGAGTAATTTCTGCTTTAAAAACCGTAATAAATTTTGATCCTTTTAACCATATTACCTCATCTTTTTTAATTTTCATGCTCACAGACAAGGCTTGTTTTGATTTTCCGTTATCAAAATTCACTTTCAGTTTTGCGTCAATAGTTTGCTTATCAAAATGAGCTTCTGTATGTTTTTTTGCTACTTTTCTTGCAGATATATTTTTTGTAGTTGCATTTACATCAATCATATTTTTGGATGTTTTACAAGAAGTCAAGATTATTGTAAAAAGGAATACGTATTTTAAAAACTTCATTATTAACTCTTCAATTTATTTGCTTTTTGCTGATATTTATTTCCTTCTTTATCGTCACCTAAACCTTTGTACGATTTTGCAATTTCTTTATAAAAATCAGCTTCCATTTCATTTTCTAATACGAAATCTAAACCCTCTTTTAAAACTAATATTGCTTTTTTGTATTCTTTTTGAGTAGTTAATGCTCTTCCGTTTATCAAATATAGATTTGGTTGGGCAGGAAACAATAAAATTCCCTCTGAGCTGTATTTTATCAATTCTGGTACATTATCCGCAGAAAACTTCAAAATTTGATTTAAAAGTTGATACGATTTGTCAGTTTCAAACTGCTTTTTTAAGTCACTAATAGTTAATGTCTTTTCCTTTTTGACTTTTTGAGAATACCTATTTTCTAATTTCTCCTTTAATTTTTTCAACCTAGACGAAAGTAGGTTTTCTTGTTCTAAAGTTTCCATTAAAGCAATTGCTTCTTGGTATTGCCTATCATAAATATATAATTGCACTAAAAAGTCTCTTTCTTTTGGATTTAAAACAGTAATTTGTTGTTGTACCTTAATGGCTGCTTTATAATTTCTTTCTTTTTGATAAATTTTTACCAAATGTTTTAACATCCAAAGATTATTGGCGTCTTTCTGTAAAGCTCTATTGATATATTCTTTAGCCAATAAACTATTATTAAGTTCTAGATAGTTCTTAGAAAACTCATAAAAAACAGCAATATCATTTTCTAATAATTGATTGCAGCTCTCCAAATTTTCAATAGCTTTTTGATAATTTCCTATTGCTTTTTCAGATAAAGCCTTAAAAAAATATTGTTGAAATTTAAGTTCGGCATCTTCTGTTAAATCTTTATTTTCTGGAATGCTATCTTGTGAAAAAGAAAAAGAGTGTAGAAGTATAAAAAACAAAGTAAAAAGAATAATCTTATTATTTTTCATCTTGTTTTCTATCATTATTACACTCTTTATTCTAATTTTCATTTATGTCAACTCGGTGTAATCTCCAATACTTACAGAAGTATATTCACCATTATATTTCGCAAAATTCCCAATCATAGCGTTATCTAAATTAGCATTAGAAATTTCTACATTAGTTTGTATTAAGGAGTTTGTAATTGTTGAATTGATTACCAAACTATTTTCTCCAATAGAAACATAAGGCCCTACAACTGTATCTTTTAAAACTACGTTTTTACCAATAAAACAAGGCTCAATAATTTGTGAATTCTGTATTACTACATCATCAGAAACTAAATTATTACCTGCTTTATGCTCAAAAGAAAGTGTTTGCTTATTAGTATCTACTGTTGGGTCTTTTTTACCACAATCCATCCAAGCACTTACAGTTCCTGGAACAAATTTAGCCCCCTGCTGTTTTAACGATTCTAAAACATTTGTTAATTGATACTCTCCATTCTCTTTCAAATCATTATCAATTAAATGCTGAATTTCTTTTAGTACTTTTTCACCACTTTTAAAGTAATAAATCCCAATAATAGCTAAATCTGAAACAAAGTTTTTAGGTTTTTCTATAAAGTCAGTAATAACACCGTTTTCTAATTTAATTACCCCAAAAGCACTTGGGTTTTCTACTTGACTTACCCAAATTGCACCATCAGTATTTGCATCCAATTTAAAATCTGCTTTAAATAAAGTATCTGCATATGCAACAACACAAGGACCGTTTAAAGATTCTTTTGCGCAGTAAATAGCATGTGCAGTTCCTAACGCCTCCTCTTGCACATAAACAGAACCTTTTGCACCTAATTCTTTTGCAATTTTTAATAATTTATCTTCTGTGTCAGCTGGGAAACCCTTTGCTCTACTTCCTATCACAAATGCTATTTCATCTATTTCTTCATCAATAACAGAGGCAATATCTTCTACCAAACGTTGCACAATTGGCTTACCAGCAATTACTGTTAAAGGTTTAGGAACAGTTAATGTATGTGGCCTTAAACGAGAACCAATACCAGCCATAGGCACTATAATTTTCATATGATATTATTTTGATGTTTTTACGGCAAGATAACATTAATTGATAGATTCTAAAATTGTTTTTCTTCTTTAAAAAGATTGGTTTATTTAGCTCCATCCCTAATTATAGGGATTTAGCTCACTATAAATAGGGAGAAGAAAATTTCACTACAAATAGGGATTGACAAACACTCTAGTTTCATATATTTTTGAGCGGTAAATATTGATTATCTACACCCTTATTTACTGAAAAACAATAAATTAATTCAAAAACTCTACAAACACATGAAAAAAAATTCTCTAAACAAATTCCTTCTTTTAGGAGTGTTATTAATTTTCTCGATTAATCTGCAATCACAAAAAAAACAGGAATTAACTAAAATTAAAGAAAGATATGATCAAAAAAAATTAACGTCTTTAACAAAAAATTACAAAGAAAAATCTGCTATTCAAAAACAAAATGCAACCAATATTGCGAAAGAAAAAGGATGGAAAACCAAATTTACGACTAAAGATGGTCGCACGTTAGAACTTCAAAAAGTAGTTAACGGTAAGCCTATATATTACACTACATTTAATGTAGCTGCTGCAAAATCTACAAGAGTAGATCATTTAAACTCTGGAGGATCTTTAGGCTTAAATTTAGATGGTCAAAACATGACTGCATATGTTTGGGATGGCGGTATTGCAAGAGCATCACATCAAGAATATGACGGAGCTGGAGGAAGCAATAGGTTTTCTAGCGGAGATTCTGCTTCTCTAAATTATCATGCTGCCCACGTAACGGGAACCATTATTGCATCTGGAGTTGTAGCGAACGCAAAAGGTATGGCGCCTCAAGCTAAAGCAATAGGTTATGATTGGAACAGTGATTTAGCAGAAGCAACATCGGCCGCTGCAAATGGAATGTTAATTTCAAACCACTCCTATGGCTATGCTGCAAGAAATCAACAAGGACAGGTTCAGTTACCTCAATATTTCTTTGGTGGTTATATTGCTGATTCTAGAGATTGGGATAATTTAATGTTTAATGCTCCAAACTATTTAATGGTAGTAGCTGCGGGTAATGATGGCTCCGATAACACTGCAAATAACAATCCCACTGGTGGATCTGGATTTGATAAACTAACAGGGCATTCAACATCAAAAAACAATTTAGTTGTTGCGGCTGCCAATGATGCAAATATTGATTCAAACGGAAACCTTATAAGCACTACAATTGCTAGTTTTAGTAGTGAAGGCCCTACAGATGATTTTAGAATCAAGCCAGATATTGCTGGAAATGGAGTTTCAGTTTATTCTACCTATGACTCAAGTAATACAGCATATAATTCAATTTCTGGAACATCAATGGCTTCTCCAAATGTAACTGGATCTTTAGTTTTATTACAACAGCATCATAATAATCTTAATAACTCATACATGAAAGCTGCAACCCTAAAGGGCTTGGCACTTCACACAGCTGATGATTCTGGTGTTTCTGGACCAGATGCTGTCTTTGGATGGGGTTTACTAAATACCAAAGCTGCTGCCGAAGCAATTTCAAATGTAGGGAATGAATCAAAAATAGAAGAATTGACCTTAACTTCAGGACAAACTTATAGTATTACTGTTGATTCTGATGGAATAAATCCGTTATTAGCATCTATTTCTTGGACAGATAGAGCGGGAACTGCAAATACCGGAACTGTAAACCTTACAACTCCAGTATTGGTTAATGATTTAGATATTAGAGTAACCAAAGGAGGAACTTCATATTTGCCTTATAAATTAACGGGAGCTACCTCAAGTGCCAAACTAGATAACAATGTAGATCCTTTTGAAAGAGTTGATATAGAAAATGCTTCAGGAACTTACACAATTACAGTAACAAACAAGGGTTCCTTAGTTGGTGGAAGCCAAAATTATTCATTAATTGTAACAGGTTTAACTGGAACCCCTGTGGTTTGTAACGCAACAACCCCTAATGGACTTGCTATTGATGGTTTTGGATCTTCAACAGCTACAATTTCTTGGAATGCAGTAACTGGAACTTCTTATGATTTTAGAATTCGTCAAACAGAAACTTCGTCTTGGACTAATTTAGCTCCTTCAGGAACTTCAATTTCTTTAACAGGATTATCTCCTCAAACTTCTTATGAAGTTCAAGTAAGAACTAAATGTCCAAATAATACAACCTCTTCCTATTCTAATTCTGTTAGTTTTACAACTACAGAAGTTCAATTAAACTACTGTACTTCGAATGGAAATAGTGTGGCTGATGAATATATCAGTAATGTTGCTCTTGGTAACATCAACAATACAACTGGAGCGTCTTCGAGTGGTTATGCAGATTATACTTCGCAATCTACAAATTTAATAAAAGGAACTTCTTCAACAATATCTATAACTCCAACTTGGACAGGAACTTTATATAATGAAGGCTATGCTGTATTTATAGATTATAATAAAGATGGAGATTTTGCAGATAGTGGAGAAACAGTTTGGACAAGATCAGCTTCACAAACTAATCCAGTTAGTGGTTCTTTTACCGTGCCAACATCCGCAATTACAGGAACAACTAGAATGCGAGTTGTAATGCAATATAATGCAATTCCTTCTTCTTGCGGCTCTTATAATTATGGAGAAACAGAAGATTATACTGTAAATATCACTGCGGGTATAGCAGACACAACAGCGCCAATAATTACTTTATTGGGCAGTTCAACAATAAACTTGGAGGTGGGTGATTCATTTTCTGATCCAGGAGCAACAGCATCGGACAATATAGATGGAAACTTAACAGCTAATATCGTAGTTACAGGTAGTGTAAATACAGCTGTTGCAGGAACGTACACCTTAAATTATAATGTAAGTGACGCAGCAGGAAATGCAGCAACAGAAGTTTCTAGGTCTATAAATGTTGAAAGTACTGTGGACACACAAGCGCCAACAGCTCCAACAAATTTAACAGCTTCAAATATAACAGAAACAACAGCATCTTTATCTTGGAGCACATCAACAGATAATGTTGGTGTAACAGCGTATGAAGTGTTTAGTAGTGGAATAAGTATTGGAACAGTAACCTCTACAGGTGCAAATATTACTGGTTTGGTTGCTAATACAACCTATTCTTACACAGTTAGTGCAAAAGATGCTGCTGGAAATGTATCCTCTACAAGCAATACAGAAACATTTACTACTGCTGGAGGTTCTCAAGGTTCTACAACTACATTACACGAAGGCTTCTTTGAATCTGGATGGGATGGTTGGTCTGATGGAGGATCTGACTGTTTTAGATATAGTGGTACACGTTCATATGAAGGAAATTACTCTATACGTATAAGAGATAATTCTGGAACTGCTTCCGCAATGACATCTCCAACTTTTAACTTAACAACCTATGATGCTGTTGAGGTTGAGTTCTATTTTTATTCATATTCTATGGAAAATAATGAAGATTTCTGGTTACGCTTCTACAATGGTTCATCATGGTCTACTGTCGGAACTTGGGCAAGAGGAACATCCTTTGAAAATAATAACTTTTATTCTGCAACTGTTACGTTAAATAGTTCTGATGTAAATTTTGCTTCAAATTCTGCTTTTAGATTTCAAAATGATGCCAGTGGAAATGCAGATCATATTTATATTGATCAGGTTAAAATTAGAGGTATTATTGGTAATGGAGGCACCACAAATTCTGTTAATTTAGTGTCTTCTTATAATACTACTTTTACCTCAAATAGTAATTCATTTAGTGGAGATGCAATGGTGTATCCAAACCCTGCTGTTAATGTTTTAAATATTAATTCAAATTTTGGAACTATAAAATCCAAATATAGAATTACAAATCTTTTAGGTCAGGTAATTAGCGCTGGAACTATTCAAAATAATTCTGTTGATATTACTAATTTAAAACGAGGAATTTATTTAATTGAACTTACGGATGAAGAAGAAACATTCACTCAAAAGTTTATTAAACAATAATCAAATGACATAAATAAATTATCCCCAATTAATAGTTTAACTATAAATGATCCTAAAAACCCAAGTTAACCCTTGGGTTTTTTGTTTCTTTGTAAAAAATAAAACTTGTGAATTATTTATCTGTAGAAAATATTTCTAAATCTTATGGAGAACGCATCTTGTTTCAAGATATTTCTTTTGGAATTAATAAAGATCAAAAAATAGCTTTTGTTGCCAAAAACGGTACAGGAAAAACCTCCATATTAAATATAATTGCTGGCTTGGATAGCACAGATACAGGACAAATTGTAAGTAGAAAAGATATTTCTATTGCTTACTTGGCTCAAAAAGATGATTTAAACCCTAATTTAACCATAGAGGAAACTATTTTTGCTACTGATAATAAAATACTTTCGATAGTAAATCAATATGAAAAGGCATTAGAAAACCCAGAAGAAGCAGAAGCTTATCAAGCTGCTTTTGATTTAATGGATCAATACAATGCTTGGGATTTTGAAACCCAATACAAACAGATTTTATCAAAATTAAAACTTAATGATTTATCTCAAAAAATCTCATCACTTTCTGGAGGTCAAAGAAAGAGACTTTCTTTAGCTATTGTGCTAATTAGCAAACCTGACTTATTGATTCTAGACGAGCCTACAAATCACCTAGATTTAGAGATGATTGAATGGTTAGAATCTTTTTTTGCTAAAGAAAAAATAACCCTATTTATGGTTACGCACGATCGTTATTTTTTAGAACGTGTTTGTGATGAAATTTTAGAGTTAGATCAAGGGAAAATATATAAATATAAAGGAAACTACTCCTATTATTTACAAAACAAAGAAGAACGTTTAGCGCTAGAAGCTACAAATTTAAGCAAGGTAAAAAGTCTGTTTAAAAAAGAATTGGATTGGATGCGAAAGCAACCAAAAGCAAGAACTACCAAATCTAAATCTAGAATTGATGATTTTTTTCAGATTAAAGAAAAAGCACATCAGCGAAGAAAAGACCATACAGTTCAATTAGAAATAAACATGGAGCGTTTAGGAAGTAAAATTCTAGAACTACATAAAATTTATAAATCATTTGATGATAAAAAGATTTTAGATGGCTTCGATTATGTCTTTAAACGTGGAGAACGTATTGGGATTATTGGTAAAAACGGAACTGGAAAATCTACCTTTTTAAATATTATAACACAAAAAAATCCTGTTGATGCAGGAAAGGTTGTGGTTGGAGAAACCATTAAATTTGGTTACTACACACAGGCAGGAATCAACATAAAAGAAGGTCAAAAGGTTATAGAAGTAATTAAAGAATTTGGCGAATTTATTCCACTTACAAAAGGCAGAAAAATATCTGCTTCTCAGCTTTTAGAGCGCTTTTTATTTGATAAGAAAAAACAATATGACTTTGTTGAAAAACTTTCTGGAGGAGAACAAAAACGTTTGTATTTATGTGCAGTTCTTATTCAAAATCCTAATTTCTTAATTTTAGATGAACCTACCAACGATTTGGATGTAGTTACACTAAATGTATTAGAAAACTTCTTGTTAGATTATCCTGGAAACTTGTTAGTAGTTTCTCACGATCGTTATTTTATGGATAAAATCGTAGATGCTTTATTCGTTTTTAGGGGTGAAGGTATTGTAGAAAATTTTCCTGGTAATTACTCTGATTTTAGAGCTTATGAAAACTCAAACCCTTATGAAAAAGTTGAAATTGCAGCACAAAAAGTTGAGAAGCCTGCAGAGAAAACAATAAAAACTACTTTAAGCTATAATGAAAAACGTGAATTTGGGGCATTAGAAAAAGAAATTGAAAGACTTCAAAATCAAAAAACAAGAATTGAAAAACAATTTTTAAATGTTGAAATTGCACCTGATGACATTGCTAAAAAATCTGAAGAACTAGAAAAAATTATTAAATCTATTGATGTAAAAGAAGAACGTTGGTTTGAACTTTCTATGAAAATGGAAAATTAAACACTTACAATGTTTTCTTTTGATAAAAGTGGCTCGTTATTAAAACGCAATAGAATTTGAGCAACTGCTATCGTATCTTTTTCACAATACGTTACAATTCGCTCTATATTTTTCTCTTGATAAAAAACTTTTGAAACTTCACTCCCATCAATATCATCTTTTGGAGATGGAATCCCCAAAATTGAAGTCAATAATTTTAAAGAAGTATAGTGTTTGTAATCTCCAAACTTCCATAGTTCTAAAGTATCTAGATGAGGAACTTCCCAAGGTTTTTTACCAAATAAATTTAGATTTTTAGGCAACTCTATTTGATGAACAATCATTCTTCTTGCTATAAACGGAAAATCGAATTCCTTCCCATTATGCGCACATAAAATATGTGTTTTTTTAGCAAAATGATTATCTAATAAGATTTTAAAATCAGATAAAAGTTGGTGTTCATCATCACCATAAAAAGAGGTAACCCTTAATTGTTTTTTATTATCAATGGTAACAAAATAACCAACAGAAATACAAATTATTTTTCCAAACTCTGCCCAAATTCCTGCCTTTTCATAAAATTCTTCAGCCGTAAACTCTTCTTTGCGTTGATATTTAGTTTTGGCTTCAAAAAGTAGTTTTAATTCTTTAGAAACATTATCCCAATTTTCTTCTTGAGGAACGGTTTCTATATCCAAAAAAAGGATGTTATTTAATTTATAATTAAGATTCATAGCAATACAATTTCTTTTTCGATTATAAATATAGTGAAAAATAGAAAGCTCTGAAAAGCGCACTAGTAATAATGCAAATAATTAGAAACATTAAGTTGTACTTAAATTCTTAACATTAAGAATTTGGTTCTAACATTAAATGATTGTTAAGAATTTGTTTCTTTATTACAATTATCATTATTTTTGATACGATCCATAAATATAAGCATGAATAAAAAAGATATTAAAATTTTACTAGTTGATGATGAGCCGGATATTTTAGAAATTATTGGATACAATTTAAGAAATGAAGGCTATCAAATTTTTACCGCAGAAAATGGTTTAAAGGCAATACAATCTGCTAAAAAAAATCTTCCTCATCTTATTTTATTAGATATTATGATGCCAGAAATGGATGGTATAGAAGCTTGTGAAAAAATTAGAAAGATAAAATCTTTAGAAAATGTAATTATCTCTTTTTTAACTGCTAGAGGAGAAGACTACTCTCAAGTAGCTGGTTTTGAAGCTGGTGCTGACGACTACATTACAAAACCTATAAAACCAAAGGTTTTGGTTAGTAAGATAAAATCTTTACTTAGAAGATTAAAAACGGAAACTGAAAATAAAGAAACCTTAAAACTTGGAGACATCGTTATAGATAGAGACGAGTATGTTGTTTTTAAAGCTGGTAAAAAAATTGCTTTACCTAGAAAAGAATTTGAACTTTTTTCTCTATTAACTTCAAAACCAGGAAAAGTTTTTAAAAGGGAAGTTATTTTAGATACAGTTTGGGGAAATGAGGTTGTAGTTGGCGGCAGAACAATTGATGTTCATATTAGAAAATTGAGAGAAAAAATTGGAGACAATCACTTTAAAACTGTTAAAGGAGTTGGTTACAAATTTGTTTTATTGGGCACAGACCTTTAATAATATAAACTTATTACTATTTGAAACTTAAAAAAACATACTCTTATGCATTGTTGTCTGCTATGTATTTAACTGCGCTAGCAATTGCCATAAGTTTAATTTCATATTTTATAGTTAGTAAACATCTTGGTATAGGTACTGTCATAGTTTCTGTAATTACTTTGTTTATAATTTCCTTTTTTATCATTCAATATAGAACAGAACACTTTATCTATAGGAGATTAAAAAAGTTATATGAAGAAGTTTCCATATTAGATATTAATGATTTAAGAAGAGATTCTGCTAATACTGATATTGAGAAACTTTCTAAAAGCATGCAAAACTATGTGGAAGGAAAGCGATTAGAAATTAAAGACTTGACTGAAATAGACTTATTTAGAAAAGACTTTCTAGGCAATGTTGCTCACGAATTAAAAACTCCTTTATTTACCGTACAAGGTTATATTTTAACTTTGTTGGAAGGGGCAATTAATGACAAACAAATACGAATGAAGTATTTAGACAGAGCCAATAAAGGGGTTGAAAGACTTTTAGCTGTTGTTAAAGATTTGGATATGATTGCCAAATTAGAAAATGAAGGAACAAAATTAAATATCGAAAATTTTAATATTCTAGAATTGGTTCAAAATGTTTTTGATCTTTTTGAGATGAAAGCAAAAAAGAGAAATATTTCTTTATCTTTCGATAAAATCTATGAATTTCCGGTTTTTGTAAAAGGAGATATTGAAAAAATTGAACAAATACTCATTAATTTAATTGTAAACGCCATCAAATACGGGAAACCAAATGGGAGCATAATTTTTAGTGCAGAAAACTACTCTGATACTAAGTTTATTATCAAAGTTACTGATGATGGAGAAGGTATAAAAAAAGAGCACTTACCGCGTTTATTTGAACGTTTTTACAGGGTAGATCAAAGTAGATCTCGTGATCAAGGAGGATCAGGATTAGGACTTTCAATAGTAAAGCATATTATTGAGGCTCACAACGAAAATATCTTCTTAAAAAGTACTTTTGGTAAAGGTTCTGAATTTTCATTTACTTTAGAAAAATCCAGATAAAACAGACAGCAATTAAGTTAAACTAAATCGAAACCGATATCTTTTCTATAATTCATTTTATCAAAATCAATTTTATTGATACTTCTGTAGCTCTTGTCTAAAGCTTCCTCTATCGTATCTCCAAATGATGTAACAGCCATAACTCTGCCTCCATTAGTAACAACTTTATCTTCTTTTAAAACAGTGCCTGCGTGAAAAACAATGGATTCTTCTACATTATCAAAACCATTAATTTCTTTATCTTTTTGATAAGCTTCAGGATAACCGCCTGAAACCAACATTACTGTTGTTGCTGTTTTTTTAGTTACTGAAAAAGACTTTTCGTGTAATGTTTGATTCGCCACACCCTCAAATAAATCAAATAAATCAGATTCAATTCTTGGTAAAACAACTTCAGTTTCTGGATCTCCCATTCTAACGTTATATTCCACTACTGACGGATTCCCCTTATCATTCATTAGCCCTATAAAAATAAAACCTCTATAATCAATTCCGTCTTTTTGTAAACCGTTAATTGTTGGTTTTACAACGAGTTCTTCAACTTTATCCAAAAAAGAATCATCTGCAAATGGTACTGGAGAAATTGCCCCCATTCCACCAGTATTTAGACCTGTATCTCCCTCTCCAATTCTTTTATAATCTTTTGCTGATGGCAATATTTTATAGTTTTTCCCATCAGTTAATACAAATACAGATAATTCAATCCCTTTTAAAAACTCTTCTACAACAACTCTTGATGAAGCTTTACCAAATTTTTCATTCGATACCATTTCCTTTAACTCCATTTTAGCTTCATTTAGAGAATCTAAAATCAACACACCTTTACCTGCCGCTAAACCATCTGCTTTTAATACAAAAGGAGGCTGTAACGTTTCTAAAAAAAGAAAACCTTCTTCTAAGTTATCTTTTGTAAATGATTGGTACTTTGCTGTAGGTATATTATGCCTTTGCATAAATTGTTTGGAAAAATCTTTACTCCCTTCTAATAATGCACCATCTTTTTGGGGACCAATTACAGGAATATCCTTTAGTAAGCTATCTGCTAAAAAAAAATCGTGAACCCCTGCTACTAGTGGAGCTTCAGGTCCAACCACAACCATTTTAATATTGTTGTTTACAACAATATTTTTTATTGCTTTAAAATCTGTTGGGTCTATATTGATATTTGTTGCTACTTGTTCTGTACCCGCATTTCCTGGAGCTACAAAAAGCTGTTCTACTTTTTTACTGTGAGAAAGTTTAAGTGCAAAAGCATGTTCTCTTCCTCCGGAACCTAAAATAAGTATATTCATTATGATATAATTGGGACTGCGAATATATTCAAAATGTTTGTAAAAATGCCTTTGGTGTAAAGCTTCTTTTAATTCTTAACCCATGAAGTTGCTTTTGAATTTGTTTAAATTTAGTACGCCTTTTCTTCTTTAATGAATACATTTATAAAGGTTCGTACTATAATTTTAACATCTAAAATAAAAGACCAATTTTCGATGTAAAAAATATCTAATCTAACTCTATTTTTAATATCTGATGCCTCTATAACTTCACCTCTATAACCACTAATCTGCGCCAATCCGGTAATACCAGGTTTTACAGAATTTCTTAATAGATAGTTTTCTACTTCTTTTACATATTTTTGAGTATGTGCATTCATATGAGGTCTTGGCCCAACAATACTCATATCGCCAAATAATACATTAAAAAATTGCGGTAGTTCGTCTAAACTAGTTTTTCTTAAAAATGCGCCTACCTTTGTAATCCTCTTATCATTTTTTGTTGCTGAAACCGTATCCGCATTATTGTTCACCTTCATAGATCTCAATTTATAACATAAAAATTGGTTTCCATCAACACCATCTCTTTTTTGTTTAAAAAACAACGGGCCTTTTGAATCTAACCTAATAATTATCCATAGAATTGGAATTAACCAAGATAGAATAGTAATACATACTAGTAAAGAAAATACTATATCTAATATTCTTTTTTTGATATGAGTTTCTCTTTTTTCAAATGGTAGTGGTTTTGGTTTTAACACTGGAATATTGCCCAAATATTCTAGAACAAAATCTTTACTGTAAATAGCCCTACTCTCAGGTAAAAAAGTAAGTTCTATATTATTCTCCTCAACAAACATCCTGATATTGCTTAATTGCTTTTTTGAAATAGCTGCTGGATTACAATAAATTTCATCAATTTGATTTTGTTGAACATATTTTAAACCATCTTTTGTTTTACCTAGATAATATTGAGATTTATATTTTTCTTTTGAAAAAAAACCAATAAAACGAATACCAAATTTATTTTTTTCATAAAATAACTTTTCAAGTTTATCTGCTGAATTTATCTCACCAAAAAGAATAATATTTTTTAATTCTTCAGTATATAATTTTCTTGTTTTAAAAATATAAAAGCTTGTAAGTTTAAAAAAAGAAACAAAAAACACAATTAATGTGAAGATTTGAACTTGATCCCCAATAATTTTGCCTTCTTTGAAAAAACTAAAAAAACTTAAAAAGCCTAATAAAACTATAAAAAAATGAGAAGACAAAAGTAAAAGAACTTTACTAAAACCGTAATATTTTTTAACATTATAGAAACCTGTATTATATGCAGAAAAAAGCCAGAAAAAAGTTATGTATACTAAAAAATATACATCTAAATAATTCTTATTTGAAATAAAATATAGAATAACATAAATAATTAGCAAGTCTAAAATGACCTGAAAAAGCTTTCTAAGTATAAATTTATCTTGTTTCACTTGTTTTACTTTTAAATATTTCAGTCAAATTAAATAACTGAAAATAATTCTTTTCTTAGCAATAAATATTTTTTGCAACGTAAAAATAATCTTTTAAATATAATTATCACAAAAAATATAATTGCAATTTTTGTACATTAAACACTCTAAAATTACAATATCTTAAAAACCCCATTTTAAAAAGTATTTTATGGCAGAGAACGAATGTCTAATTAATAATTTAATACTTTTTGAAGAACCTTGCTTTAAAATATGTCTAATTTCTTCTTTTGGATAGTACAACTTCTTCTTTCCAAGTAAGTCAACTTTTCTACAAATATCAACGTCTTCCATATATAAAAAGTAACGTTCATCAAAACCATTTAATTGAATAAAATGCTCCGTTTTATACAAATGAAAACACCCTGCCAAGTATTCAGCATAAAATGAACCTGTCAAATCTTTATCTCTATATTGGCCTTTATATATTGCTGGTTTAAAAAACGAATTTAAAAAATTAAACCTCCTTCCTATTAGTTCTAAAAAATGAGGATATCTCCTACAAGAATATTGGTGCTCTCCTGTTGGAAATAAAACTTTTGGTGAAATCATTGCAAGATCTTCATCCTTTTTTAGTTGTTTAATCAAATTAGGGATTACTAACTTATCAAAGGTAACATCTGGATTAAGTATAAGGTGGAAATTAGATTTATTTTCAATCTTATCAATTACCCTATTTTGCCCGGCGCCGAAACCAATATTCTTACCTATACCAATATATTCTACTTCTTCTTGATGGAAAATATTTTTATAAAGTTGTTCTCTTGTATTATCTATTAAATATAATCTTTTTGTTAAAGCCACATTTAAAAATGAATTTACCGTTTTTGTAAGCTCTCCTAAATCTTCATTATAAAGAACAATAGAAGCTGTAATCTCTATTTTTTCTTTCATTTCATTAATATGCTTTTTCCTCTCCTTTAAAAATATTTAAAACAGTCTGAATAATTATTTTTATATCTAAAAAGAAAGACCAATTTTCAATATAAAAAATATCTAAGCGTACTCTATTTTTAATATCAGATTTCTTTTTAATTTCTCCTCTATATCCGCTAATTTGGGCTAAACCTGTAATCCCTGGTTTTACGATATGCCTTTTTAAATAATCATTTACATCTTTTTGGTATTCTAAAGATAGTGTTTCTAGGTGTGGCCTTGGGCCAACAACACTCATGTCTCCAAATAAAACATTAATAAATTGAGGCAATTCATCCATGCTAGTTTTTCTTAAAAAAGCTCCAATTTTAGTAATTCTAACGTCATTTTTAGTTGCGTGTACTTTATCAGACTGAGAATTAATTTTCATAGATCTAAATTTGTAACAAACAAATTCGGTCCCATTAATACCTTCTCTTTTTTGTTTAAAAATTAAAGGTCCTTTAGACTCTAACTTAACTATAACCCAAAGAATAGGCATTAACCAAGATAAAATAAATATGGATATAACTAATGAAAAACAAATATCGAAAATTCGTTTCTTGTAGAAATTCTCTGCAAAATCAAAAGGTAATTTTTGAACGTTTAACACCATTAAAGCATCGTCATAATACTCTATAGTTTGATTTTTACTATATAATTCAATGGTGTTAGGTATTAATTTTAGTACAATGTTTTTTTCGGTAGTAAATTTCTTAATAATATTAACTTGTTCTCTAGAATGTCCTTTTAAACTCAAGTAAATTTCATCCACTTGATTATTAGTTGTATAATCCATAACTTCGTAAAAATTTCCTCTGCGTTCAGTATTTTTGAGAACTTTATCAGAAAAAAAACCCAGATATTTATATCCTAAATTAGATTTACTTTTAAAAAGACGGATAATATTTTTTGCAGATTCATCAAACCCTAATACAACTGCAGATCTGAGATTGTTACCTAAAGCTCGGTATTTTTTAAGAATAAAAAACCATAACAACTTTACAACAGATATAACTAATAAAATCGATGAAAGAACTAATAAATCATCTTGAACAATATTACCTTCTCTAAAAACTCCAAAATATGCATAATATCCCAATATAAATATCACAAATTGTTTAAATAATAGATTAACTAATCTTAGTATTCTTGTATGGCGATATACATTGTAAAACCCTATAAAGTAAGATGTTAAAATCCAGAAAATTGATATATATTGTAAGAAATAAAAATTAAGGTAATACTTATTGTAAGTAAAATAAATAATAAGAATAATTAATAATAGATCTATTATTAATTGTATAGGTTTCATAAATGAAGAATATCTTTTTTTCAATTATTTTTTTGCTTATTTGAGAGTTGAAACCTATTTAAAATATACTTTTTTTGTGATTAGTAAAAAAGAACCTAAAATATGATAATTAAGAAAACTTTTTATAGAAATTTGTTATTCTAACAAATTTTTATAAATTTCTTCTAATAATTTTATATTTTTTTCAATGTTAAACTGAGTTTCAAACTTTTGTTTTGATGCCTCAGACATCACAAATAATAACTTTCTATTATTCAATAACTCAATAATTCTTTTTGCAAATATATTAGAATTTGCTTCTACTAAAAAACCATTTATGTTGTTATCTATTAAATCTCTATTACCATCTACATCTGTTAAAACACCGGGTTTTGAAAACATTAAAGCTTCCAATCCTGCATAAGATAAACCTTCGTAGCGAGAAGATGAAACGAAAAAAAGAGAATTTTCTAAAATTGAAAGAGAATCTTCTCTATTAACCCATTCTAATAATGTAACATTTTTACTTATATTGAGTTTTACAATTAAATTCTTAACTTTTTGAAGTGATGGTGAAAATAGTCCTATACCAAGTATAACTAGATGTATATTACTAATTTCTTTTTTAGCTCGATAAATTGTTTCAATTAATAATTCTGTGTTTTTTTGATATGAGGGCCTACCAATAGTACAGATATACTCTTTAGGTAAATCTTCAATAAATTGCACCTTTTTTTTCTGGACAACATTATTAATAGAGTTTTTCCATACTAAAACTTTTTCTGTAGGAAACTTCAACTCTTCAATAGCCCTATTATATTCTGATCCAGAACATGCCAATATTTTTGAGGAAGAATATTTAAAACTTTTTTCTATCGATTTAAAAAGTAGTTTTTTTAATGTATTTTCCGCACTTAGGTAAGAAAAAGCGTGGGGAGTATAAATACTCGGAATTTTAAGATTTAACGCGGCTAAACGACCTATTATACCCGCCTTTGCACTATGACAATGCACTAAATCCGGTTCTACTTCTTTTAATAATTCTGAGATTTGTTTATAACATTTGAAATCATTAAAAAAATTAATTTCTCTGTAAATATCAATATGTTTCTCTTCTACTTTTTGATTGTTACCGTCATAAATTTCCAAATTTTCATCATTTTTATTACAAAAAATGTAGTTTTTAAATTCATTTGGATTTAAATTCTCTGAAAGTAACTTAATATAGACACCAACACCTGAGAGTGGCATTGCAATATGAACAATTTTAATCATTTCATAATTGTTTTATTAACTTCAACTGCAGAATATGCTGATAACTTTCTTGTCAATTTAGGGTTTCTTCCTAGGATTAATAGGGAATCAATGGTAAAAGGTAAATATGAATCTCCAATATCAAAATTAGTTATAAATGAGCCCTTGGAGTTTTGAGTTTTAATAATCGCCTTTTGAATATGGGAATTATGTGCATTTTTAATCCAAATACCCGAAAATAGTTTTTGTTCACCGTCTACGCCCCCTTCCATCGGAACCATTTCTATCCACGAACCTAAACCAAACTTATCTATTTTTATAAATTTAATATAAATATTTTCTCCTGTTAAATATACACCATGTCTGTCTGATGACTTAATAAATAAAGAATCTACATTTATCCCTATTGGTTCATTATTATGACCATGTACAACAAAAGCGCCTTTTACATATTTAAACTTTTGATCCGAAGTAACATCTTCAACAACTATTTTTTTAATGGTCAAATCTTCTGTACCAGAATGCACAGAACATCCAAGATTACGCTTTCCATGAGAACTATTAAGAGAATCTGAAGCTAAAACTATTTCTTCTATATTTATATTTTGAGATTCTCTTGTATATAATTGTATAAGTGAAGTTACTTTACCTAAAAGGTTTATTTTACTTGAGTTTCTTATAATAATACTACCCGTAAAAAGTGCATCCTTAAAATGTAATTTTAAATTATCTCTATTTTCTATTACCAAAGTTCTACTGTATATACCTTTTGGAAAAGATAATTCTTGACCGTTCTCTGCCAAATCCAACAGAACTTCTAATTTATCTTTTTTTAGGATTGGGTGTTTACCAATGGTACGGTTTGGCATAACCCCATATCTTCTTACGTCTTTTAATGGGTATTGTTTATTTATTGTGTATAAAGAGTCTATCTTCTCTAAAGAAATTAGATCTTTTTGATTGGTTTTTCCTTTTTGTGAACAGCTCATTATAACAAAGGAGATTAAAATTAAGAATACGTTATTTTTTTTCATAAAAACTGTTTGTTATTGCTAGAATTAAGGCAAACAAATAAACTCCTTTTTGTCTTGCAAGAACATTTTCAACAAAACAAAAAGAAAAAATAGCAAATAGTAATAATATTGCAATAATATTAAATTCTTTACTGTTCCTAAAAAATAAATAAAAGAAAGGAAAAACGAATAAAAATACTCCAAAAATACCACCTCTAACAAATTCATTAAGAAACTGGTTATGAGTATTATAATTCATTCTAATAAATCGTTTTTTCTCTGGAGGGTATTTATATATTGCTTTATGCTTGTAGTACTCTAATAGAGTATTTCTAATTTCTGCTTGGCCTCCATTACCAAAAACATAATTTTTAGTAGTATTTATTTGTTGAATTGCACCTGTCCAAATAATACTTCTAGCATCCTTTTTAATTGCATAAAACCTTTGAAATAAGGAGTTTTTTTGAAGAATTAGATAAACTGATGATGTTAAAACAATTACAATTAAGGGTATTATTACTAAAGTTTTATTTTTTATCTGATCTAAAATAAGGGCAAATAAGGTTAAAATTACAATAATGAAACTTAATCTGGCAGAAATAACAATAACTAAAATTAAAGATATTAAAATAGATGATAAATAAAGCCAATAATTTTTAAGAGTGAAAAAGTGGTATGCAAGTATTACATTTATTGCAGAAAAGAAACCCAAATAAGGTCTTTCAAAACTAATGATTTGATTAATTTCAGAATAATTTGAGAGCCTTATTTTTTTTCCTACTGAAAAAAAATAATAATCTATAATACCTGCACTCGCAATTATTTGCATAACTAAAATCCCTAAGAATAAAAAAAACAAGCCTTTATTAAGTTGGTCTGTTGTTAAATTAGTAAAAAAAATAGGGATAAGTAAGAGAGGGAGTAATATTGAAATAGAGGAAAAATCATTTAAAAACTGACTATCAAGAAGTGACCTTAATATTAAATATAAAAAAAATATTACTCCTGAATTTTTTAAAATATTGGTTAAATTAATTCCCTTTTTTCTTTCACTAAAAAAGATTAAAATTAGTACTGCTAATAATATATTTTCGACCCATCTCCATAATGGTAAAAAAAACATTAGCAGGGCGAAAGAATATTCAGAAACTTGTGCTATTTTAATTTTTTTTTCCATTTGTATTTGTTAAAAACTTTAAATAATTGAAAAGAATTAATAGAATTAAAACAATAACAGGTATTATTAGTTTACTGAAATACCCCATAGTATAGGCAAAACTACTCCAAATAAGTAGCTGAAATAATACAATACTAATAAATAATGATTTACCAATTATAAATCTACTTAGTAAAGTTTGCATTAGAGACAAAAAAGATACAAGAATAAAATTTATTAACAAAGCTATTGGAAGAGGAAAAATTCGGATTAATATTGATGGATAAGCGTTTGTCCAACTAACACCTCTTGTAGTTACCGAAATAAAATCTTGATACCGCCATGGCCAAAACTCTAGCATTAAATGATGCATCCCTTTCCAAAGTTCTATAATGTTCCATGTATTTGGCTTATCCAAATAAATATACTGTTCTGTTGTCCCCCAAAAAACATGCCCTTGCAGACCAAAAAATCTATAAAAAACAGCTTCTAAAGTGGTTAAATTTAAGTTACGAAAAGGCTTACTAATACTGTATTTGTAATATACAAGAGTAAACATAACAACAACAAATAATAGAAGATACTTGTTAAAAACCCATTTAAGTTTAAATTTTATCTTTTTTTCTGTAGTAAAATAAAATCCTATTAAAGCCCCTGTTAACCCCAAAAAAAATCCTGAAAACTTTTGACCAACTAAAAGAAGATATGTTACATAAAGAATAAAAAAAACAATGGATGTTTTTTTAAAATATCTATACAATAATGCAATACCAAAGGCTACAAAAGCCATCACATTTCCAACAAAAGCTTTTAAAAATGGTAGTTTGGCATATTCCCAAAAATTAAATTTAGTTACCTTATCAGAAAAAAGGGGTATGGGAGATAGGAAAAGATTCAAAAATGCTAAAAAAAATATTGAACATAGAAAAAATAATATTATCTGAGGTTCTTTTATTTGCTTAATTTTAATTTTAGTTACTTTAATTTTTTCAAAAGAAGAGGTGAAAATTTTCTTAAAAAAAATCAAAGAAATAATAGTAGAAACAAAAAACAATAAAAGCACAAGAGTGCTATAAACAAAGTAACCTTTTCTACCCTGCTCAACAATATAGATTCCAGATTCTATAACTGTAAGAGAAAAAAACATCCAAATATATTGGACAAAAATTAATAAGGACAACAAAAAAAGACCCAGATCTTTTTCCAAAAGATATAACATTATTACAACTGAGATTATTGTAATTAGTATATTGAACGCTAATATCATAGATAAATATTAAATTCAAATTTTTTAAAAATTGGTTTCAACAAAATATTATATCTCAGAAGTACATTAAATTCTAATTCGTTTTTTACTTTTTCTTCAGATTCCAAATAAATATTTAATAAAGCACTTGAATCAAACGAATAGATGTATTTTGAACCAAGTTCATTGAAAAATAAATCTTCTAAGGGTTTATCAGAATCCAAATAAATTACTTGTTTATTTATGAAAATACTCTTCAATATTGTTAAATCTATTCTTTTGCCATGTCTGTGTGGTTTGTAGTAAATTTTACCTAAATTTAAAAAATTATTTTTTGACTTAATTATTTCACACAAATCTATTAAGTTTTTATTATAATTCGCTTCACCTAACTGATTAATATACCCTTCTTGCCCTATAATTAAGGCTGTGTTCGAAGTTATTAATTTTCTTGTTGGATGTCTTAGTTTACAAGATTTTGAAGGAAATTGAGATAACTCAGGAAGCCTTACAAATTGTTTTAAAACTTTTTCATATTCAATTCCACTTGAATGTCCTTTATAATATTTAAACCTAACATTATATAGATTACTTAAAAACCATTTAAAAAATACTTTTTTTTGAGATAATGATTTAATAGTATGTGGATAATAATTTAGTGTTCCATCCTCAACTACAATACCCAAAATGTTTTTATTGAATGAAAAAAGTAAATAATTAGTTAAAATATCCTCTACATATGTAAAATATAAAGTAATATTTTTCTTTTTTTTATAGATATTAAGATCTTTAATTATAGCTTTATATTGTTTTATCTTAAATATGATATTTTTAAAATCCGAAAACTTATTAGTAGATTGATTATTAAAAGATTCATTTGCATATATAACTTTGTCCCAGAGCTTTAAATTATGCTTTAAAGTTCTATTAGAAATCAAAACATTCTCTCCTTCTTCTTGTTTCTTTTCTTTTATTATAATTTCATATGAAGAAATTTGATTTTTGGATAAACCTACGTAAATGTTAACCATAATTTATTTTATTAGCTTCAAAATAACGCAAGAAAAACAATATAAGACAAGAAACCGTAAAAGCAAATGCTGTGCCATAAATACCACAAAAATAAGTTAAAGTCACTGTTAAAACCAAACTAAACATAGCAGATATAATCATAGTTTTTAGTAATGCTTTATCTTTATGATAAATATATAATTTAAAGTGATAAAATAAAGAGTAGTTCATAAGCGCTACACCTAAAATAAAAAACGGAATTAGTGATAAATAACTTTCAAATTCAATTTTATTTTGCCAAAACAATAATGGTTTAATAATTATTAAAATAAAAATAGATGAAATTAATACGTGAATCAATAATAATTTTTTAAACTTTTCTAATAAACTATGAATTTTAGAGGTATTTACTGACTTTATTAATTCGGGCAACTCAAAAGAAATTACGATTGTATTAACATATACAGTTACTAAAATAGAGATATTAGAGTAAAATAAAAATATCCCTGCTAACTCCTCTCCCATAAAATAATCTACAATAAACCTATTTGTGTACTCAATTGATTTTAGACTAATAGTCGCAGCAAAAAAAACTGAACTTATTTTTAGCCCATCTTTTATCCACTGAAAATCTATCGAAAGATACAATAGCTTTCGATAAGATTTTATAATTACAAGAATAAATATATAAACTATTGTTATTGTATTTGCAACTAACCAAAGTGTAAAGATTTTTTCTATCGTAATAACATTATTATTAAAATAATAATAAATAATAATTATAGACCAACCTGCAGTTCTAAAAAATAATAAAAGGTTAGCTAATAACACTTTTTTAAAACCAATCAATATTCTATAAATTTCTTGGGATAAATGCTCAGTAATTACTAAAAAAAGTACTAAAAACAGATATGGTTTTATATAATCTATGCTGTTAAAGATAAAATAGCTTAAAAAAGCGAATATTATATAAACTAAAAAAAATAAACCAAATGTTAGCACAACCTTGTTAGTCAAATCTTGTTGATCTCTAGTTTTTAAAATATCTCTAATACTAAAGTTGTAAAAATCTAGCCCTAAAACAAAAATTAAAATTGTAATTAATGAAGTAATTAAACCATAATTCCCAAAAACATCTGTATCAAAGTATTTAGACATAAGAGTAACAATTAAAAACTTACTGCCTATACCTCCAATTCTTAAAAAAACATTGAATAACTTAAAAAAAGGGGATGCTGTTACCATTTTTAAAAAAGTATATTATTGAGTACATCCTCTAATTAAATCAATGTTTATCAATAAATTATTAATATGTATCATTTGTTATTTAAAATATTCTTCTTTTAAAAGTGATATTATATATGAATCCCAATATTTACCATCTTCAAAACAGTTTTGCCTTAACAATCCATCCTTTTTAAAATTAAAATTTTTTGTAAAAAAATCTATTTTCTTATGGTCAAATTCATAGAGTTCCATCCAGATTTTATTTAAATTTAAATTCTTAAAACCGTAATCAATTAACAATTTTACAGATTCAACAGATGGAGTATTGTCATCAATGTAAGTTTCATTTTGCCCAATATAAAAAGAAAAATCTGCAGCTCTATTAATCCAATTTATATATAACAGCCCGCATGCTCCTATCGGCTTTTTAGTTTCTAAATCTACTATTACAAACATAAAGTTAATATGTTTTGTTCTTTGTAGGCTTTCGAACCATCCTTCCTGATCATTTAAAGACAACTCTCTAACTTCTCTAAAGTTTTTTCTCGACGACACGTTATTTCTCCAATCTCTAAGTATCTTTAAATCTTTTTTTTCTAGAGCTCTTAAACCAACTATTTCGCCTTTTATCATAATACTATATTTTTTGTGAAATGTTGACCATAAACCATATTAATTGTTAGTTTTTTTCCAATGATCGAATTAAGTTCATATGGTTGAAATCCATTTTCTCCAATTGGTCTTAATGGTATTATATCTGCTTTTGTAATAATATCTCCCATTTTTAAACTTTTAGAAGCACATAAGCATCTTCTTTGAACAATGTAGGATTTTTTTTCATTCTCTTCTACTCGTTTTACACCATCTCCCAAAGCCGCTAATAACTCATAAGACCTGTTTACCATTTCTCTCCATGATTCAGGATTCATTGCAAAACTATGATCTGGTCCAGTTTGATTGTTGTCATTTGTAAAATGCTTTTCTATTACCCTAGCTCCTAAGGCTATACTACCAAGAACAGTTGCATGACCTGAGGTATGATCTGATAAACCCAAAACTATATTTGGATATTTTTTTTTATACATTTTAAGAACATTTAAATTACAATAATCAAAATTTTTATCAGACCCTGTATAATTTGTATTGCATTGCATTAATACAATATCGTTTGTTTTGGAGACAGCCAAATTCATCATTCTTTCAACATCATTCAAGTCACATGCTCCTGTTGCTAATAATGTTGGTTTTTCTTTATCTAAAACGTACTCAATAATTTTTAACCAGGAAGCATCTCCAGAACCAATTTTATATAAATCCACATAAGGATCTACTAAATCTACAGATTCAAAATCGTAAGGACTTGTAAAGTAATCTAGTCCTACTTTATCACATTCAGCCTTTAATATTGGTGTCCAGTCTTTTTCAATGCTAGCATCCTCATAAACTTCATAAACAGACTTACTCCATTTAGATTGATGTGATAATTTATCTTTTAAGCTATCAAAACCTAACCTACTAACAATTTTTTTTGCTGAAAAATTTTGAAATTTTGCGGCATCTGCGCCAGCTTCTTTTACTAAGTGAATTAATTCTATCGCTTTTTTAAGAGAGCCATCATGATTTGCTCCTATATCTGCAATAAAATAAAGCGTGTGATCATCAACAATCTTATTCCCTAATTTAATTTGATTCATAATACTTTATTGATTTAATAGTTGTAGAAATATTTGGTAACTCTCTATTATAATAATTTTGATAATAATTACAATCTAGGCTTTGATCATTACATCTTTTTGCTCGGTTTTTTAAAGATTTTATAGAACCTTTATAAATACTCTGTTCATCTAAATTTAAAGCTTTTAAAAGTTTCATACCAAAACTATATTTTGTTGTTAACTCTGCTCCTGAAATATGCAAAATTTTATTAGGAAATTTATCAAGAGATATTATAAATTTAATTTCTTCTATAAAATCCCAAATAGAAATTGGGTTAAAAATAACATCCTCAAATAAAGAAATTTTCTCAGATTTTTTGGCGCTGTTTAATATCCACTCCACAAAACCTGTTTTATTTTTATTTAAATTTAGCCCCACAATCGTAGTTCTTAAAACACAAAAATCTCTATTACTGTTTGTTGTAAAAAACTCTCCCAGTTCTTTGGATTTTCCATAAATATTTTCGGGAAAAACATAATCACTTTCTTTAGCAAGGTTAATTTTTGAAGGGAAAACTGCATCAGTGGATATATAAATAATTTTCACGTTTTCTAATGTAGATTTTATAAATTTATCAACAGAGAAACCATTTACATTAAATGCTTCTTCGGGATTTTGTTCGCAATAATTCCCATTAGTTATAGCACCAGAAAGAATTATAAGATCAGGATTTGACCATGAAATTAGATCTTTGTATGAATCTGATGCTAAATTAAAAACTTTATAATTATTAGCCTGTTCATTAAAATTAGAATTACCAGTTCCATAAACAGTATGGTCTTTTTCTAGCATTCTTACTAGGGTGGCACCTAACATTCCTGAAGCACCCGTAACTAAAATCCTCATTTACAATTATTTAAGAATATATATTTAAACTCTGCAATTCCCCAATCTTCTACTGTATCTATATCATGAGATTCCATTTCCTTTACTTCAATAAAACCAGTATTATTATTCCAAAGTGTGTTTTGTTTGAGAATAGGATTGAGTTTAAAGAAATAATATTGGCCTAGATCATGATAGGAATCTCTAAAATCTTGGGTTCTAATTTGCATATTCTCAGGATAAATCATTGCTATTCGATTGCTTTCTTGAATTTCTAAAGCTCTTTGTATAGGATGGCCATATTTACAAACAGGAAAAACACAATCTAATTTACTATCTTTTAATTTTTGAAAACTAACTTTTAATATCATTGAAGTAACAAAAGGCGCACAAGGATAAATACAGCAAGCATATTCAAACTCCTTATTTTGTTTTTTATATACTTGTATTACTTCAGAAATCACCTCTATCGTTGTTGCATCATCGTTTGCATTTTCTTCGCTTCTAAAAAAAGGAACTTTTGCTCCATATTTTTTAGCGATTTCTGCTATTTCTTCATCATCTGTAGATACCATGACTTCATCAAAAAGTTTGGATTCTATTGCCGCTTGGATAGAATAATAAATTATAGGTTTCCCTAAAAACAGTTTAATATTTTTTCTTGGAATTCTTTTACTACCACCTCTAGCTGGAATAATTGCAATTTTTTTCATATTGACTATAATTCATCAACAAAGTTAAAAAGATCTATCAATATGCTTTTTTATTAATGATCTTAAACTATCTGTGGTCTCCCATTTCTCATTACTTCCTGAACTGTAGCTAAAACCCTCTTCTACTTTTTTAGCATTAAATGCTTTCTTATATTCATTTAATGTATAAAACGAATAAGGCGATTGTTGTGGTAAAATAGCATAATATTTCCCTAAATCAAGTGTATTATAAGAATCTGAAATAGTAATCATTTCCTCATGCAGTTTTTCACCAGGTCTAATTCCTATAACCCTTTGTTCTAACTCTGGAGCTATTGCTTTCGCTACATCAGTAATTCTGTAAGAAGGAATTTTAGGCACAAAAACTTCTCCTCCCCATGCGTTTTCAATTGCATAAAACACCATTTCACAGCCGTCTTCTAAAGAGATATTAAAACGTGTCATGTTTGGGTCTGTTATTGGCAAGAAAGACTCACCTGCTCTTTTTTTCTTTAAAAAGAAGGGCATAACCGAACCATTAGAACCCATTACGTTTCCATATCTAACTACAGAGAATTTTATATCTCTTTTCCCTTTAATATTATTTGCCGCTATAAATAGCTTATCGGAAGCTAATTTTGTAGCTCCGTACAAATTAATTGGTGCTGCTGCTTTATCAGTAGATAAAGCTACGACACTCTTAACACTTGTATTTAGTGCTGCTCTAACTACGTTTTCTGCTCCATTTATATTTGTTTTCACACATTCCATTGGATTATATTCTGCCAAATGAACATGTTTCATTGCTGCAGCATGAATTACAACATCTATTCCTTCAAAGGCACTTTCTAAACGCTTTAAATCTCTAACATCCCCTATGAGATATCTTATTTGAGGAAACCTATCCTCAGGGAAATCTTGAGCCATTTGGTAATGTTTTTGCTCATCTCGAGAAAAAATCACCATTCTATTTACCTTAGGAAATTTTTCCAAAATCAATTTTGTAAACATTTTACCAAAAGAGCCTGTACCCCCTGTAATAAGAATTGACTTATTATTTAAATCTAACATTACCTTAAACTTTTATAATTTTTATCTTTTTCAGAAATAATCATTTCTTTTTCTTTTAATAACCAATCTATATTTAAACTTTCATCATCATACATAATTCCATCTTCAAAATTTGGTGCATAATAATTATCGCATTTATAAGCAAATATAGTGTCCTTTTTTAAGGTTAAATAGCCATGTGCAAAACCTTTTGGAATAAATACTTGTTTTTTATTGTCTGATGAAAGTAAAATAGACATATAATTGCCGTATGTAATAGAATCTGATCGCATATCCACAACTACGTCTTGAACTTTTCCTTTTAGAACTCTTACTAGTTTAGCCTGAGCAAATTCTCCTTTTTGAAAATGCAAACCTCTTAAAACTCCCTTCAATGATTTCGCTTCATTATCCTGAACAAAATTAACTCTTTCTCCAGTTAAATTATAAAATTCTTGAGAATTAAAACTCTCAAAAAAATACCCCCTATTATCTTTATAAACTTTGGGTTCAAGAATAAAACATCCTTTCAATTTCGTTTCAATTATTTTCATTAATCTGATAAATTTTTACCATAACCACTTTTTAAAAGGGGTTTTACTAATCTTTGCAATTGTTTTTTATTTATAAAGCCGCTATTAAATGAAGCTTCTTCAATTGAACCAATTTTTAATCCTTGTCTTTCTTCAATTAATTGTACAAATTGCCCTGCTTGCATCAAAGATTTGAAAGTACCTGTATCTAGCCAAGCTGTTCCTCTATCTAAAATTCTAACCGACAAATCATTTTCATTTAAATATGCTTTATTAATATCCGTTATTTCGAGTTCACCTCTATCACTAGGAGTGAGCTTTTGTGCTTTTTCTATAACTGAATTATCATAAAAATAAATACCAGGAACAGCAAAATTAGATTTTGGTATTCTAGGCTTTTCTTCTATAGATATAGCATTCTGATGAGAATCAAACTCCACTACTCCGTACCTTTCAGGGTCATTCACGTGATAAGCATATACAATACCACCTTTTGGATTTATATTTTCTTTCAATAATTTAGATAGTCCAGTACCATAAAAAATATTATCTCCTAATATGAGTGCAACACTATCATCACCAATAAAACCCTTTCCTATTAAAAAAGCTTCTGCTAAACCATTTGGTCTAATTTGAACCTCGTATTGAAAACTACAACCAATTTGGGAACCATCTCCTAATAACTTTTGAAACAAAGGGAGATCTTGTGGAGTTGAAATAATTAAGATCTCATTAATTCCAGCAGAAATTAAAGTGGAAATAGGATAATATATCATGGGCTTATCGTAAACAGGCATCAACTGTTTACTTACAACCAATGTTAATGGATGCAATCTAGTTCCTGAACCTCCTGCTAAAACTATTCCTTTCATTTTTATTGATATTTATGTAAATACCATACTACGGTTTTTTCTATTCCAGATTCAAAATTCTCATTTGCTTTCCATCCTAATTCTTTTTCAATTTTTGATGCATCAATTGCATATCTGAAATCATGACCCAATCTGTCTTTTACAAAAGTGATTTGTTCTTTATATGAAATACTTTTAGGGATTTTTTGATCCAAAATTTCGCAAATTGAATACGCAATATGTAAATTGTTCCTCTCGTTTTTACCCCCAATATTATATGTTTCTCCAGGTTTCCCATTTTTAAAAACCAATTCTATTCCTTTACAATGGTCTGATACATACAACCAATCTCTAATATTTTTACCATCTCCATAAATAGGAATTTTATCACCTAATAAAGCTTTTCTAACTATGGTTGGTATCAGTTTTTCATCATGTTGATTTGGCCCATAATTATTTGAACAATTAGTAGTAACCACATTTAAACCATAAGTATGAAAATAACTTCTCACCAAAAAGTCTGCAGATGCTTTAGAAGCACTGTAAGGGCTATTTGGAGCATAAGGAGTTTTTTCAGTAAACAAACCTTTTTCTCCTAATGTACCATATACTTCATCGGTTGAAATATGAAGAAACCTTGCGTCTTTAAAATATTCCTTATAATTGTTTGATTTATCCATCCACCATTTTTTTGCAACCTCGAGCAAATTAAAAGTCCCAATTATATTTGTTTTAATGAAAGTGTCTGGATTACTGATTGAATTATCTACATGAGATTCTGCAGCAAAATGAATAATTCCTGAAAACTCATATTTTTCAAAAAGTTGTTCAACCAATCGCTTATCACAAATATCCCCTTCTACAAAACTATATCTATTATTATTTTTAACTTCAGTCAAATTAGATAAGTCCCCAGCATAGGTTAAATTATCTAAATTAACAACTTTTGTATTCTTGTTATTATCTATAAAAAGAGGTATAAAGTTTGAACCTATAAACCCTGCCCCTCCAGTTATAAGAACAGTTTTCATTTTTTATAATTGTCTAAAAAGTTGTTTAATTTAAGTAAAAGTAAGTAAGTTATCATTAAAATTAACCCCAATATAGCTAGTAAAAAGGCATAATTTTTAGTAATACCTTTTATCTCATAACCAATTGGTTGAAAATTAGAAATTACATTAATAACATCATAATTGTTTGATTTCTTAATTGCAATTTCTCTTAAATCAATATTTATTTTTCTATTCGTTTCAAATAACTCCAATTCTTTAGTACTTTTCTTGTTTCCTCCTAAATCTATATTAGTCCCTCCAGTTTCCTTTTTTGCTTCTTCAACCATGACCTGCATATATACCTTTCTCAAAGAATCTATTTGAGTTAAATTTTTCCTGTAGATAGAATCCTTTCTATTTAAGTCTTCATTTGTTAGTTTTTTAAATCTACTGAAATATTTATTATCAACAATGGAGGAAATTATTACTTTTCCTAGCTTTTTAAAAACATCATTCTTCTTGGACTTTACAAATATTTTATGAACTTTATAGTCGTAAGGTGTAAAAGACTTTTTAAAATCCATATACTCGTAACTCTTTATGGTTAATGTATCTACACTTAAAATCAATTCATCATAGGCCGCAATGATATCATTATCAATTTCTAGTGGTTCTATTTCAAATTTTTGGAGTGATTTAGCAGAAACAGAATCTAAATTAAAAATCTCTTGAAGTTCAGCTATTTTTTCTTGTTTTACCAAGTCATTGTAATAATTTACGTTTTTATAAAGTTGTCTTACACTTTTAAAATTTGGTTCTACTAATAGTTCAGAACCATAAGAAGAAGGGGTCTTGACTTCTAAAAAAACACCAACGATTGCACCAATAAAAGTTGCAATAAAGATTTTTAGTAAGTTTTCTTTCAGAAATATTAGTATCAATATCAAAAAATGAAATATTCCTTTAAAGATGTTCCCAAAAAAGTTGAAAAATTTTGAAAATCCTTGACCTATAATTATAAATAGAGAACCTAAATCTACTTCTTCTTCGTTATTATTTTTTTGTTGGTTTGTTGACATTATTTTTGTTTGTGTGTAAATTTTAGTTACAGAACTATTAAAAAATTTGTTCCAATATTTTTTGAGTTATGGCATATGTTGGAGCTACTCCCGTCATCCCTAAGCCTCCAGAAGCTAATGTTGCCCCTGTTTCTAAAGGATTATCTGATGCATAATAAGCATATCTTACTTTTACATTTTCTGAGATATTACCTCTAATCTTAGATGCAGATTGTATTGCTTTTTGATAATGAGCCCCTTCCATTTCTAAACCTATTACATTCCAGGTTGAGTCGTGAAAAAACTTTAAAAGATCTTTGTTTTGAAGTGATGTTCCTAAAACTGAAATCATTGAACCATCAAAAGCTTTTACGCCAAAACCTTCTAAATCTTCTTTAGTTAATTCATTTTTGAAAGGATAATTATCCGCTGTTCCTTCAAAAATATGGGCAGATGGAATCATAATATCACCTTTACCACCCTCTAAAATACCAGCTTTACCCATTATAGAAATAGATTTTACATCTAAATGAATATTATCACTATCTGCTTTATAAGGTTTCAAAAGTTCATCCATAGTTTCATAAGCTTGTTCTCCAAAAGCATAATCCATAACTATAATTACCGGATTTTTTGCCAAAGAGTGTACTCTTTGAAACGTTGAAATATCGAAGTTTATTTTATCAGTGTCAATTATTTGTACATTAATATTGGTTCCTGATGTATCCTTTATATAAATCAACCCATTTTCTGAAGCATAATCTTTTACCTTTTTTTGTAAAGGCTTGCTATCTGCATTACTTAATACTTGAAATAATTCGAAATTTTGATACTTTCTTGATGCTTCTGGCAATGCTCCTTTTGCATATATAGAGTTTAATACACTGTGCATATTAGCACTTATAATATGGATTGGTCTTTGCAACAAATCATGGTCTTTAAGAACGTCTTTTATATCATTTGCCCAAATTTCTCCATATATATGATGACCAATTTCATCAATTAATAAGGAGCTAAATGTTACAGTCCTCTTTTCTCCTTCTACAACTTCTTTAATGGCGAGTTTACCCAACCAATAAATTAGATCAAAAAATTTGTGTGGTTTTTTTTCTGTTGAAAATATTTTATAAATATCAGAAACCTCATCAAAAGTTCTTCCTAAAATATTACCTAGATGTACAATTAAAACCTCCTTTTGCTCCTCAGATATTTGCTTTTGATGCAAAACAACATCTTCTAAATGCGTCCATTCTCTTGTAAAACTTTCTCCTTCGTTAATTGAAACTCTTTCTTGAATTTTATGTGATTCAATAAATAAAAAAGTAAGGTGTGTTAAAATATCATAGATTTCAGATCTTCCTCTGGTAATCTCAATATTCATTTGATTTTTATCTATTCTGTAGCAATTTCTTCTTCTTTTTGCTGGTATAATTGCTTCAAAATGTGAATTTTTATAACCTTCATCAGCCGTTAAGTTGATAAACTGACATTGCTCTATCCCTTCAGGAAGTCTCTCTATAACGTATACTAAACCATCTAATTCTATTTTTTCTTCTGCTATAGATCCATAAATTTCTGGACGTAATAACAATAAAGACTTACGTAAAGTTTCACCTGAAACCCCCATTGGCTTGTAAAAGCCTCTACTAAATAAGTGTCGCATAGAAATATATAATTTTTCTATGGCATTTGTAGATTCTTGGGCTCTTGTTCTATCAATGTTTTTAGTATTTCTCATTGTAATTTTTGGAATACAAATATAGAATTATTTCGCTGATAATATTTGTTCGTATTTGTTTTGGTTATTCAATAATTTTACGGCTTCAAAAATACTTTCATCATTTTTTAAATGATTTTCATAAACTCCGTTTTTATAATAATACTTCGTTAAGATTTCGTCTTTCAATAATTTTGTAATGATATCCTGATTCTTAGTTATTTTAGCAATTTTATATTCAAATAATTTTTCCTTTATTTTGTTATATTCTTTAGCAATTACATCATCTTTTGAAGCCAAAAAAGCCTCTTTAAAAAGATGTTCTTGATCAGTTACAAAAGTAGAATCTTGTTTTAAGAATTTAGTGAATTTTTTAAAATCATCATTACTAAATTGATATTCTTCTGCATTCGAAATTTTGGGGTTTTCATAGTAATAATTTGTTGAAAAATTAAATAAAGCTCTAGAAGATAGTAAGTTTTCAGTTTCTTTGGTTTGTTTTGATGTTTGAATTACTACATCTGGCATTACGCCTCCACCATCATAAACCTTTCGACCATTTGCAGTTTTAAATTCATTTACTCCACTATCAGAAAACTTTGGCACTTTTCCAGTTTTATTATCTCTATTAGTATAATCTAATTCTTGAATACATCTTCCACTAGGTGTATAGTATTTAGAAATTGTAAGTTTTAGTTGGGTTCCATATGTTAATGCTTTTTGACGTTGCACGAGTCCTTTACCAAAAGAGCGTTGTCCTAAAATAACAGCTCTATCATAATCTTGCAAAGAACCACTTACAATCTCTGATGCAGAAGCAGAATTACCGTTAATTAAAACCACAATTGGTATTTCTAAATCTAAAGCTTTATTGCTTCCCTTATAGGTATTGCTCCATTTTTTAATTTTTGCTTTAGTGGTAACTATGATCTTTCCTTTTGGAATAAAAAAGTTAGAAATGTTGATTGCCTCCATTAAAGAACCTCCTGGATTTGAGCGCAAATCAAAAACTAATTTTTTCATTCCTTTTTTCTTTAAAGCTCTGAATGCTTTTTTTACTTCAGATGATGCCTTACTGTTGAAACGTGTTAGCGTAATATATCCCGTTTCGTCATTAATCATATCAAAAAAAGGAACAGGATTTACCACAACTTTTTCTCTTTTTAGTTCTTTTAGTATGGCATTTCCTTGTCGGATTATTTTTAGTGATAATTGGGTATTAGGTGTACCTTTTAAAAACATAGACAACGCATCTCTTTCTAGATTTACAAGAGATTCTCCATTTAGGGAAACTATCATATCTCCTGCCTTTAAATTTGCCTTATCTGCTGAAAACCCTTTGTAAACTTCTTTTATTTGAATGCCCTTTTTTGTGTAAAAAACGGATGCTCCAATACCTGCATACTCTCCTTCTCTTCTAATTCTTGCATCTTCAACATCTTGTTCGTTATAAAAATTTGTATAAGGATCTAAATTTTTCAATGTGTTTTTTATGACCTTATCTGTCAAGTCTGCCGGATTTATTTCATCTACATAGTACATATTTAATTCTTTAAACAAAGAATTATAAATCTCTATCTGCTTGGCAACTTCAAAAAAATTAGATTTGAATGAAAACGATAAAAATATCGTTCCTAACAAAATAATGATAATGGTATTTCTTTTCATTCTAAAGTTTTTCATTTTCGGCTGTTTTTACACGTTCCATAAATAAATTTAGCAATTTATTCATTTTAGAAAAAAGTTCTTCGTAAGGTTTTTCTTCTTTACCAATATACGAAATCATAAAAATATAAGGTAAATCCAAATTTTCATAAACAATTCCTTTTTGAAGGCGATATGTTTCACGCATCAACCTTTTTAAACGGTTTCTATTTGGCGCTTTTCCAAAATTTCTTTTTGCTACAGAAACCCCCACTTGTGCAGGAAAATCTGATGTGTGTTTGGTTTGCAAATAAACCATTCTAAAAGGAAAAACTTTAATTGATTTCCCTTCTTTGTAAAGTCTTTCAATTAATTTTTTACTTTTTAATCGTTCTTTTTTTCCTAAAGTAAACTTCATTACTACAAACTTAATTTAAAACGATAACTTTTTAGAGGTTTCCATTCAAGAACTTCAAAAAATCCTTATTTTTATAAAAATAAATAATTCCTTATTTTTAGCTTATTTTGTAATAATTTTAAACAATAATTAATATTTTTGTTTAAAATTACACATTAAAGATTTTTAACATCCAGTTACATATGAAACCAGATTTATTTCAAGCACCTGATTATTACAATATTGATGATTTATTGAATGATGAACATAAATTAGTTCGCGAAGCTGCCAGAGAATGGGTAAAACGTGATGTTTCTCCAATTATCGAGGAATATGCTCAAAAAGCAAAATTCCCAACTGAAATCATAAATGGATTAGCTGAAATTGGTGCATTTGGTCCATACATTCCAGAAGAATACGGAGGTGCTGGTTTAGATCAGGTTTCATATGGTTTAATTATGCAAGAAATTGAAAGGGGAGATTCTGGAGTGCGCTCCACAGCTTCTGTTCAATCTTCTTTGGTTATGTATCCAATATTTGCTTATGGAAATGAAGCGCAACGTAAAAAATATTTACCAAAATTAGCTTCTGGAGAATGGATGGGAAGTTTTGGATTGACAGAACCTAATCATGGATCAAATCCTGGAGGAATGGAAACTAACTTCAAAGACATGGGCGATCATTATTTGCTAAATGGTGCAAAAATGTGGATTTCTAATGCGCCCTTTTGTAATATTGCTGTTGTTTGGGCGAAAAACGAGAAGGGTAGAATTCATGGTTTAATTGTAGAACGCGAAATGGAAGGTTTCTCTACACCAGAAACTCATAATAAATGGTCTTTACGTGCTTCATCAACTGGAGAATTAATTTTTGATAATGTAAAAGTGCCTAAAGAAAATTTATTACCTAATAAATCTGGATTAGGTGCACCTTTAGGCTGCTTAGATTCTGCTAGGTATGGAATTGCTTGGGGTGCTATTGGCGCTGCCATGGATTGTTATGATACTGCATTAAGATACTCAAAAGAACGTGAACAATTTGGTAGACCAATTGGACAATTTCAGCTACAACAAAAAAAGTTAGCAGAAATGATAACTGAAATTACCAAAGCGCAATTACTAGCTTGGAGATTAGGAACTTTAAAAAATGAAGGCAAGGCAACCTCTGCTCAAATTTCTATGGCCAAACGTAATAATGTAGAAATGGCTCTTAAAATAGCAAGAGAATCGAGACAAATGTTAGGAGGAATGGGTATTTCTGGTGAATATTCTATTATGCGTCATATGATGAATTTAGAAAGCGTGATAACTTACGAAGGTACTCACGATATACACTTATTAATTACAGGTTTAGATGTAACTGGTTTAAATGCGTTTAAATAAAATATTAAAATATCACCTTTACTTTTTAATTTCTTTTTTGATAATTTCTTGTGGAAATAATTCAGAAATTGAAATTTTAGATGAAGTAGAAATTGAAGAAATTAATGAAGATATTGTTATCATTGAGAATGATACTATCAATATTTTAGCCTTAGGAGATAGTTATACAATTGGACAAAGTGTCTGCGCAAAATGCAGATTTCCAGAACAATTGATAGATTCTTTAAGACAAAGAAATGACAGTTTAGACCTTGTCTTAAAAATTATTGCTACAACAGGTTGGACCACAAGGAACTTGATAAATGCAATAGATAGCCAAAATATAGAAACCAATTTTGATTTAGTTACTTTGCTAATAGGTGTAAATAACCAATATAGAGGATTGCCTTTCGCCACCTTTGAAGAAGAGTTTCCTATATTAGTTGATAAAGCCATTAAAGCTGCGAACAATGATAGAAATAAACTTATCGTTTTATCTATACCTGATTATGCTTACACACCCTTTGGAAATGGAAATACAACTATTTCAAGTGAAATTGAAAAATATAATAACCATATTGAATTGTACTGTCAAACTAATTCTATTACTTTTTTAAATATCACAGATATTACGCAAGAAGGTTTATCTAATCCAGATTATGTGGCAAGTGATGGTTTACATCCTTCTAAAGAAGCTTACACAGAGTTTGTAAAACGTTTACTACCCTTAGCAACTCAAAAACTCGGTTTATAAATTGAAATGTTTTTACTTTAACATTCCCAATATTATTGGCTATAATTATTAATAAGAAACACTAAATTGTCCTTCAGAAATATCATAGGAAGGAATACCGCTAGTTAGCGAAATAGCTTCAAAATTAAATGTTCCCGTAATTCTTTTTGCAGTTGTATTATGACTTATTACAACTAATTTACCTTGTCCATCAAAAGATTCACCATTTATATTATATAAAGCCGCTGGATAAGCAGAAAGACTTTCTAGATCATATTCTCCAGGAATTATATCTGCACTTAATGTTAAATCAATCGCCTCAGCTATTGTTTTATTGGCAGTTATTCTAATATATTCTTTATTACCAAGAGTTATGGAATTTGTAAAAAGTGTAGTATCTTCAAAACTAACACCATCTACTTTTGCTGTAAAATTATCTTGAGAAACAGGTATATCTGATCTAATTATCTTTGTAAATGTACCATTTGAAAAGGCTTTAGAACTTCCAGTTAAACTATTCTTGCCAATAAAACTAAATGTACCGGAAACCGTATTTTCCACGTAATCTATATTGGTAAATATAATATTACCTCTACTTGAAGTTTCACCGAAGGTAGACCAAACCTTTGAAGAAATTGGATCGCTTTGTATATAAGAAGCAACATTATTAACCCCTTCAAAACTGAAACTCCCAATTGCAAAATCTTCAACTACTAAAGTAAAGGTTTCATCTGTTTCTGATTTAACAGCAGTAAGAATAAGCGTATTATCATCATTTACAAAACTGACTTTAGAGGATGAAAAAACAGCACCATCTATAGTTACTTCAAAGACACCATTATTTTCTGACGGAGGAAAAAATATACCATTTTCTTGACATGAATTAGTAATGAATACAAAGGATAAAACAAATAAAAAATATAAAGTGCGCTTCATAGCTTTAAAAACATGAAACAAAAGTAAGCATATTAATGCTGTAAATAAACTTGTAGATAAAAATTTTAAGAGGCTACTTTAAGTAAAACGTGAGGACATCTTTTGCAGTTTATCCCCTTTTTTTTGAATTTATTACAACACTTACTTTTAGGTTTTAAGCAATTGGATGTACAAATATTTTCGCATATTGCATTGCTATCGTGTTGAATTGTAGATTTCTGAGATGAATAAAAAACTATCATTTTTTCAATTATGATGCAAAAGTAATACTTTATTTAGAATTAATAAGAATAATATTGTTTTATTCATTTTCAGCAAAAACAAACTCTTTTTTAGATTTTAAACTATTAGATTTTTCAATTTCACAACGAATTTAAATGCTTTTATATTTTAAAAAAAAAACCCTTTAAAGAACGAGTTTAGTAACAAAACTAAGCGTTTAATAATCTTATAAGTTCAGTCTAAGCTTTCATCAAATTTATAAACAATTCTCTTCCTTGTCTACTTTTTACAGAATTGTAACAAAGTTCAAAATTTTTGATTTTAAAGTGATTATCAAAATAAGTTAAATATTCCTTTTTAGAACCACCGAAAGGTGGATGATTATCAAACAAAGGTGCATCAAATAGCAAGCCTACTAATTTTCCCTTTTTTGCTAACAAATAGTTCATTTTTGATGCATATTTTTGCCTTAATTCTGGATGAATTGCACAGAAAAAAGTTTGCTCAACAATTAAATCAAACGTATCATTTACGTCAAAAAAATCACCTAAAATTAGTTGCGATTTTGGAAAATTTGGAATTCTATTTTGAATATTTTGTAACGCCGTTTCTGATAAATCAACCACAAAAACATTTCTAAAACCTTTATTGAATAAATATTCTGCCTCGTAAGAATTGCCTCCTCCAGGAATTAAGATTTTTAAATCTTTATTTTGGATTTGATCAAAATATACTTTTAAAGGTGGAGAAACTTCACCTAAATCCCAAGCAATATCATTTTTTAAATAACGATTATTCCAAGCCTTATCTGATAAATCGATATTAAGCATTGGAAATTTTTTGTTTTAACTCATTCTTGGTTATTAAACCAGCTTGCCTCCAAACTTGTTTACCTTTTTTAAAAATCATAAATGTGGGTACTCCTCTTACTTGAAATTTGGTGGCTAATGCTTTATTTTTATCAACATCAATTTTAATAATTTTTACATTATCTCCTAAATCTTCTTTTACTTCCTTAAGAATTGGAGTCATCGTTTGACAAGGGCCACACCAAGTTGCAAAAAAATCAACTAAAACAGGTTTGTCTTTGTTAATAATGTCGTTAAAACTGCTCATTATTTTATTTTTTAAAATTTCACATTCAAAATATCACCGCTTAATTGTAGTAATTGTAACTCGATTAACTTTGCATCAAACTTTGCATTATTTAGTGCCGTTTGTGCATTTATCAAGTTAATTTGTGCCTGACGAAATTCTAGAGAAGTAATTTGACCCAATTTAAAGCGCTCTTGAGTTCTATCAAAATTATTTTGATTACTCATAATATTTTGTTCTTGAGCAGTTAACACAAATAACTGGTTTTGATAATTATCCCAAGTATTTTTTAAATTATTTTCAATATTTACCCTTCTTTGTTCTAGAAGAATCTGCTGATTTTCTAAAGCTATTTTTGAATTTGCAACTCTAGTTTTAGTTGCTCCTCCATCAAAAATATTCCAAGTTAAATTAAAGCCTGCATTTAATCCATCAGAAGTGATTAATTTTGCCCCAAAAGGGTTGATTAAATTTTCATTTTCGGTTCTATTAAGACCATAAGAAGCGTTAAAACCTAAAGTTGGCATAAAGTTGGCTTTATTTACTTTGAGGTTAAATTCACTAATTGCTATATTAGTTTGGTTTTGTTTTAATAAAGCATTGTTTTGTAAAGTTTTTGATTTTAAATCTTCAAAACTTAACACATTACTATATTCTACATCAGTTTCTACATTGTAATTTACATCTTCTTTACTTCCTAAAATTACATTTAAACCACGTTTTGCATTATCTAATTGTTGTTTTGCTGTAATTAAAGTAATGCTATCATTATTTACATCTACTTGTGCATTTAAAAATTCTAATTTAGTAGACTGCCCATAATCATATTGATATTTTGCACGTGTTAAACGCTGTTTAGAAATCGTTAACGCTTCTTGTAAATTATTTGTGTTTTCTGAAAATCTTGCTATCTGAAAATATGTTGTAAATAACTGTAAATAGGTATTTTCAATAGTTTCTCTTGCCTGTAATTCTGTTAAATTATACGTTTCTTTTAGTTGTTTGTAATTATATTTTCTACCCAAACCATCAAATAAAATATAATTTAAACCTAAAGATGCACTGTAGGTTTTTGTAACGACACCATCTCCAGAAACTTGAGTATCATTTCCTGTATCACGATCTGTAAAGGTTAAACTCTGATTATTTCTTCTATAATCTGCTCCAGAAATAATACTGGCCGTTGGTAAAAATCTACTATTAAATATACTTGAATTATTCTCTGCAATTTCTAAATTATTATTCGCGATTTTAATTCCAAAATTATTTTTTAATGTAATTTCTAATGCTTCTTTTTTTGTTAAAATTTCTTGAGAAAAACCTTGAAAAGCTATTAAAAGAGCCACTAAAAAAGTAAACTTATTATATCTCATTTTCGTCATATTTAGAATCTATTACTGCTCTTTCTACTTCTTCTTTAGAAACTTTATTACCGGTCATTAACCATTTCATATTTACCTTAATCCAATTGGAAGTTGAAAGTAGCATAGGCAACATTATTAAGGTTAAAACGGTGGCTATAGCAATACCATAAGCAATAGAAATTGCCATGGGTATTAAAAATTGTGCCTGCCTACTTTTCTCAAAAATTAAAGGTGCTAAACCTGCCACTGTTGTTAATGAGGTTAAGAAAATAGCTCTAAATCTTGATTGCCCAGCAGCAATTAATGCATCGTCATATTTCATGCCTTCTTTTAGAAAGTTGTTGAATTTTCCAATTAAAACCAAGCCATCATTTACCATAATTCCTATTAAGGCAATAATTCCTAAAAAGGATAAAATACCAATAGCAAAATCATGAATAAAGTGCCCCCAAACCACGCCAATCATACTAAAAGGAATCATGATGATAAGTAATAAAGGTTGCGAATAAGACCTAAAAGTAAATGCAATTACAATATATATTAATCCTAAAATAATCAAGGCTACATCGTTTACAGAATCTGTTGTTTTATTACGTTCTCTGCTCTGTCCGTCATAAATAGGAGTTACAGAACTATATTTTGATAAAATTTCTGGCATCATATTTTCCTGAATATCTGCTAAAATTTCTGTGGCGCTTCCTTTTAATTCTTTTAAATCTGCTGTGATTTGTATCTCTCTTTTGCCTTCTAAATGGTTAATTGCAATATCACCTCTTTCAATAGTATAATCTGCAATTTCAGAAAAAGGAATTCGTGTTCCATTCGGCGCAATAACTCTCATATCATCTAAGTTTTTTATAGAGGATCTGTCTTTTTTGTCATAGCGCACCCAAACCTTAATTTCGTCTTGACCACGCTGAAAACGCTGCGCTTGAAAACCGAAAAAACCATAACGCACTTGCTGCATTACTGATTGTAAATTTAAGCCCAACAAATATGCGTTGTCTTTTAATTTTATACGAACTTCTTTAATCCCTGCAGGATCGTTATCCGTAACATCCTTTAACAAAGTATTGTTTTCTAGATTTTGCTTTAATTCTTGCTTTACTGCTTTTAGTTCATCAATATTATTTCCTAATAAAGAAATGGCAACAGGGCTGCCTCCAAAATTTCCTCCAGAACCAAAAGTTAAACTTTCTACACCATAAATTTTTCCAACTTTTTCTGTAATAGAATTTGTAATTTCTGGTGATGAAAAATCTCGTGCTTCACCTGGCAAAAGGTTTACAGTTAAAGTTGCATTAGCGCTTCCAGGACCCACTCTTTTTAAGATATTTTCTACAACTTGTAAATTACCTGTTTGTTTTTTAGTGTACTCGTTATTTACTTGCCAAACTTTTTCTTCTATAGAAGAAATAATCGAATCTGTAATAAATTCGTTTGTTCCTTGAGGCATTGTTAAATTTATTTGTACTCTATCACTTGCAATTCTCGGAAAAAAAGATGTTCTAACAATGCCACCATCAATTGCCATAAAGCTGAATATTAAAATGGCAACTGGCAAACAAAAAGAGAAGATTTTATTTTTTAAAGAAAATCGTAGAAAAGGCACATAGTAGGTATCTCTAAATTTTGATAAAATCTTGTCTGCAGCTTTATTTGTTCTTTTAAAGAAACCATCAATTCCCTTATATTGTTGAGTTTCTCCATTTATCAAACGTTTTCTGTCTAAGGCCTTTGAATGAGCAATATGTGCAGGTAAAATAATTAATGCTTCTACCAAAGAAACGGTTAAGGTTAATAATACAATTGTAGAAACTTCACCAAAGAAACTTCCTATTCTACCATCAACAAAAAAGAACGTAGAAAAAGCAATAATTGTGGTTAGAATTGCTGATATAATTGGTGGTATTACTTCCATAGTCCCATCAATAGCAGCTTGTATTTTCGATTTGCCTAAATCATAATAATGATGATAAATATTCTCACCTATTACAATTCCATCATCAACCAAAATACCAATTACAATGATCATCCCAAAAAGAGAAAGTACATTTATAGTTACATCAAATTGCGCTGCAAAAATAAACATCCCAAAAAAGGCAATTGGCAAACCAAATGCAACCCAAATTGCCAAACGTAAGTTTAAGAAAAGAGCTAAAAAAAAGAGCACTAATAAAATTCCTACAAAACCGTTTTCAACTAACAACCAAGTTCTATCATTTAGTGTAATTGAAGAATCACTAGAAACATTTAATTGTACATTTTGTTGTTTTTGATTGTACTCATAAATATATTCTTTGATTTTATCTGCAGAAGAAATCAAATCTTCGTTATTTGTATTACTTACAGTGATATTGATGGCTAAATTGCCGTTGTAATAAATTCTGTCTGGATTTTCTGACCAAACATCTTTAACATTTGCAACATCCTTTAAACGAATAATAGTTCCGTTCTGCTTGGTCCTAACTATAATATTTTGTAATTCTACGCCATAATAAGAACGGTTTTTAGCTCTAATTAAATAATCTTCTTCAGCTGTTTTTATATTACCTCCTGTAATTAAAAGGTTTGAATTTCTAACTGCGTTTGCAACTTGCGTAAACGATATATTATATGCTCTTAAATCATTTTCGCGAATGGCAATTTCAATTTCTTCATCCGGGAAACCAGAAATTGCTACTTGCGAAATACCATCAATTCCACGAATATCATTTTCTATATTTCTAGCATATTGTTTTAATGATTTTAATGAAATATTAGCACCGCTTAACGTAAAACTTATTGTTGGCCTTATACTTTCTACTTTTGCAACAACTGGAGGTTCCATTCCTGACGGAAATGAAGGTACTCTATCAACCGCATTTTTTACATCAGATAAAACAATATCAATATTTTTACCTTTCTCTATTTCTACACTTACAGTTGCAGAATTTTCTCTAGAAACCGATGTTACTCTTTCTACGCCAACAATTCCTTTTAAGTTGTCTTCAATTTTAAGCACCACGCCTTCTTCCATTTCCGCTGGCGATGCTCCTGGATATGCTAAATTGATTCTAATTAATTGCGAATCTACCAATGGAAAAAAGGAAGATTTCATACCTAAAGCTCCAATTGTACCAAAAGCAATAAAAGCAATAACAACAACGTTAACAGCAACAGGATACTTGATAAAATAACTTATGATTTTTTTCATCTTCTTATTGCTTTTTACTTGTTTTGACAATCATTCCGTCAAAAGCATCTGGTAAAGGCTGTGTTAATATTTTATCATTATTTTGAAGACCTTTAATAATTGCATTTTCAGCTCCAAAATAAACGATGTTTACATTTTGTAAAGTGAGTATGCTATCCTTTTTCACAATATAAACTGCTTTATTGTCTACAAGTAATTTTCTAGGAATTTCAATGGCATTTATTTCTGATTTTGCCACCAAATTTGCTTGTAAAAACATCCCTTCTTTTAAATCTGGATGTTTTACTTGAATGTAGGTATTTATAGTTTGAGAAACCTGATCTATTCTGCCATTAACCCGTATTACTTTCCCTTTGTATTTCTTTGATTTACTCAAGTTTGTCAACTCAACTGAGTTACCCACTTTTAATAAATCTGCGAATTCTGAGTTCACAGAAACTTCTAATTCATAAACTCTTGTATCTATAAATTCTCCTATTTTTTGACCTTGTCTTACTAAACTTCCTGTTGTTACTAATGCTTCTGTTAACACGCCTGAAAAAGGAGCTATAACTTTATGTTTAGATAAACGAACTTCTAAATTTTTAACGTTGTAATAGGCTGTTAAAATTCCACGACCACTTATAAAATATTTTTCTTTATCAGATAAAAATTCAGGAAGTTTTGGTGTAGTTTTAGTTAAATCGAAACTTTTTAAATAACCTTCCCATTTATTAAATTCTGTTGCGTAATCTAAACGAACATCGGGTAAAATTGATGTTATTAAATTATATAAATTACTTTTTTGAGATTGTAAAGAAGCTCTAAATTCATCACTATTAATAGTAAATAAAGTTTCTCCTTTATTGTATTTTGTACCTGGCTTAAAAGATTTATTTGTTCTATTTAAAATACCTTGTACCTCAGAAAAAATTTGAATTTTATTTTGAGCAACTAAATTACCACTGGCATTTAAAATAATGGGAATCTCAGTATTCTTAACATCTTTAACAAATACAGTTTTAATTGTTTTTTTAAATTTTCGTTTAGGTTTCTGATTTTTATCGATAAAATAGTTACCTAAAAAAATTGCTCCTGCTATTAACCCAGCTCCTAAAACAGCTAAAATTAGTTTTCTCATTATTTTGTTGATTGGTTATGAGTATAATACTCATTTTTAAAGTTGCACAAAGATACTTTTTTGACTTAAAAGACCTTGTTTAGTTCTAAATTACTCTGTTAAAGAAAAGTTATATTTAATATTTTAAAGACATTGATCTTAAAAATGACTTACTTTTAAAAAACTTAGTTATCAAATACATACATTTTATTGAATTGTTTCTCAAAAACTCAAAACGCACTTTATTTTTCTTCTATTGATGACATTTCAGAAGATATTTGGCAATCTTTAGAATGTGAAGACAACGTTTACTTTCATAGAAACTTTCTAAAATCTTTTGAGAAAAACCATTCAAAGATTACCTTTTTTTATATTGTTTTAATTGATAAGGAAAAGAATCCTATAGCATTTGCAGCAATTCAAATTATAGATTTTTATCTAGATACTATCAAAAATGATGAACAAGTTTTTTTGCAAAAAATTAAAAATATAGGTAGAAAGCTGCACATTATTCCTTATAAGAAACCTTTAAAAATTTTAATTTCTGGAAATACTTTTGTGAGTGGAGAACATGGGATTTTTATTAAAAAAGACCAAAATAAAAAAATAATTATTAAAGAATTAGCTTTAGCAATACTGCATCTTGTTCAGAATGATAGAACGTTAAACATAGACGTCTTTTTATTAAAAGATTTCTTAAATGAATCTTTATTTATTACTAATGAACTTACTGATTTTAATTACCATCCATTTTCTGTAGAACCTAATATGATTTTTAAAACAGACAAAAACTGGCAAAATTTTGATGATTATTTAGGCGCAATGAAAACTAAGTTTAGGGTTAAAGCTAAAAAAGCAATGGCTTTAAGTAAAGAAATTAATATTGAAAATATTACTAAAGAAAATATAGAAAAATTGCTGCCAAAAATGACTACTTTATATCAAAAAGTAGCTAAAAATGCAACTTTTAAGCTGAGCGAATTTAATTTAGAAACCTACAAACACCTAAAAAAGGAATTTGGAGAACAGTATATTTTAAAGGCGTTTTGTTTAGATAATAATATTGTTGGATTTATGTCTGGAATTATCAATAATAACTCTTTAGATGCTCATTTTGTAGGTATAGATTATAAATTAAATAAACCGTATGCTATTTATCAAAGAATGCTTTATGAATATGTACAAATTGCCATCAATAAAAAATTAAAAACTATTAATTTTGGAAGAACCGCAAGTGAAATTAAAAGTTCTGTAGGTGCCATTCCGCAAGATTTAACAATATATTTTCGTCATAAAAAAAGCATCACAAATAAGATTTTAAAGTTATTTTTGCAACGTGTACAACCTACACCGTTTCAGCAAAAATTTCCTTTTAAAAATAAAATTACCTCATGAAAACCACCAGAGAATTAATTGAGTTATTAAATTTAAAACCACTAGAAAAAAATATTTTTTCTGGAGACAGTGTGACTATTGGAAGTAAAATTGTTTTTGGAGGGCAGGTTTTAGCACAAGCCGTTAATGCTGCATATAGAACCATAAAAGAGGATCGTTTTTTACACTCTTTACATTCTTATTTTTTAGAAGCGGGAGATTTAAAAGTACCTATTTCATATGATGTTGCTGAAATGAGAAATGGTGGTAGTTTTTCTACAAGAAGAGTAACTGCTAGCCAAAATGGAAAAACTATTTTTATTTTAGCTGCTTCTTTTCATAAAAAAGAAGAAAGCTTTGAGCATCAAACTAAATTAGAAACTACTATTAAACCACCTGAGGAATTAATGAGTTGGACAGATATGGTTGAAAAATTTGGGCCTTTTTTACCAAAACGAATTAAATCTTTTTTAAGCATAGAGCGACCAATAGATTTTAAACCAGTTTATGTCCCAAATCCTGCAAAGCCAGAAAACAGAGCTGCAGAAGAAAAAATTTGGTTTAAATTAAAGGGTGATATTCCTAAAATGGATTTATCATTAAAACATCAAATTCTAACTTATATTTCTGATTATAATGTGTTAAATGCCGCTTTTAATCCAAATGCAAAAGATTATAATTTTGGCAATACCATGACTGCAAGTTTAGATCATTCTATGTGGTTTTTTAGAGATTTTGATTTTAACGATTGGATGCTTTTTTCTGCTGATTCTCCTAATACTTATGGTGCAAGAGGCTTATGTAGAGGTAATATTTTTACTAGAGATGGAAAATTAGTTGCCTCTTTTGCCCAAGAGGGATTGATGAGACCTATTATAAAATAAAAATTATGGATGCTATAACTTATGTATTAACCACAAATGGAGTATTATTATTAATCAGTATTATTTTTTGGAAATTTCCACCAAAAAAAATAAATAATTTATATGGTTATAGAACTCCAAAGGCAATGCAAAATCAACAAATTTGGGATTTTGCAAATACTACTTTTAATCAAGCTTTTTTAAAATATAGTGGCTTTGGATTTTTAGCAGCTTTACTATTGGCCTCTATCACTAAAGTAGCTTTAAGATGGGAACCTATGATTTTTGTTGCATTATCAATTATAGTAAGTATTATAACCACAGAGCGCAGTATCAACGAAAATTTTACTGATGAAGGCAAAAGGAAGAAAAAATAACAAGACGTTTGGATTCTAAAATTATCTAAAAATTAGCCATAAAAGAAAGTGATAAATTTCTTCCTGGTGATGAAACTCCAGATGCAAATTCTATATAGTGTTCATCAAAAATATTATCTAATCTTGCTTGTAAAGAAAAATTATCACTTACCTCATAACTACCATTTAAGCCAAAGGTAATCCAACTTGGTGAACCATAAAATTTATCAATATCATTGGTTGCATTAGCGTTAATAATTGGAGTTAATTCATGATTATCTATGCCTTCTGTAAAATTAAAATCTTCGATATCTTTTTTACTATTAAATCGTAATTCAGCACCTAATAGAATTTTATTGTTTGTATAATCTAATTGAAATTGACCAAACAAAGGTGGAATAGAAGACATTGGTTCTTCTGTATCATACGTTCTCCCTTTTGTATAAGTAATAAAACCAGATGTTTTAATTGTTTTAGAAATTTTACCCAAGTAGTTTAAAGTGTAACCAAAAACGTAAGCACTACCTTTATTTTGATTGTTAACTGCATTACCAAATTCTCCGTCAAATTCTACTTGCAAAATGCTACCATCAGCATTATAAACAAAATCTCTTTGAATATAATTATCTAACAACGTGTAATATATATTTGCCCCTACTCTAAACCTTCTCTTATTGAAATATTTTAAAACGCCTAATTCTGCGTTATAAGCAAATTCAGGATTTACTTCTATATTTGGTATGGTAACATTTCCTGCTTTTTCTCGCACTCGGCCAACATCATCTATGTTAGGTGAACGAAAACCAGATGACAAGATTCCATTCATTTGCCAATTTTTATTGGGTTTATAAATATAGCCTAATGTAGCTGTTAATGCCGAATTATTTCTACTTAGTGTATTGTCTTCAAAAGATAAAAAAGTTTCATCTATCCAAGTTGCATTCTTATCTGTATTTGTAATACGTATTCCTGTGTTTAGGGTTGATTTTCTGTTTAAATCTTGCCTATAACCAACATAAACTGCAGAGGTTAAGAAATTACTTCCTCCATCTGGATAACGAGATTGTACTTTAAAATCACCAGAAAAGCCATCAATTTCTCCATTTGTAATATTTAATGTTTTTCCAAAGGAATTTGAGGAAACTTTGTTGTAAGCAAACTCAAAACCATAAGATAAAAATCGAGTTTTATCTTTGGTAATTGGTACAGAAAAATCTCCATTTACACTAAAAACATTTACATTTTCTTTTCTATAAGATCTATCTAAGCTTCCAAATTTTCTTTGAATTCTGCTTTCCTTTATATTTTGATAAGCAGCTGTAATAGCTCCGCTTTCCATCCAGATTTTATCTGGATTTAAAAGCAATTGAGAAGAAATTAATAGCCTTTCTTGAGGACCATAATACCATTCTGCAAATTTCAAAGAAGCATTATCTGATATATCTGTGAGTTCTGTTAATCTGTCAAATCTTAAAATATTTGATGATGTAGAGTATTGTAAATTTATTTTTAAGTCAGTGTTTTTTGATAAAGGCACATAAAACTTTTGTAATACATCTGTTTGATTAAACCCTGTATTTCTAAGTAAATTAGGATCTGAGTTTAATGTTGGATTTTCGGCATAATTGCCATTTACATTCTCAGAGAAATAAAATACTTTTCCAAAATCAGAAAAACCATGCTTTCTGTTTTCACCTGCCTTTAAATCTCCAAAATCAGAATAAGAAATACTTGTAAACGATGCCCAATTACTAAAGCTTAATTCTGCAGAAACGTTTGTTGTTTTTTCTTGATTTACTGTTGAAAATCTAGAAAACAAAGTGCTTTCTACCTTTTTATCTTCAGATAATCTTGGTGTTTTTGTGTAATAGTGAATCACACCACCCAAAGCATCTGAACCATAAATTACAGATGATGGCCCAAAAACCACTTCTGTTTTATCTAATAAGTTAGGTGATAATGTAATTGAGTTTTGCAAATGTCCTTTTCTATAAATGGCGTTGTTCATTCTAACTCCATCAACAACTAATAAAACTCTATTAGATTCCATTCCGCGAATTACAGGACTACCTCCACCAAATTGTGATTTCTGAACTTTTATTCCAGGAATTGCAGCTAATAAATCTGCTGATGTTTGTGGAGATACTTTTTGAATATCTTTTTTTGAAAGTACTGCAATCTGCTCTGCAATTCTTTTTGACTTTTCAGCTTTCTTAAAAGATGAAATTACAATTTCATCTAACTCCTCAGATTGTTTGGTAAGGTAAATCGTAAACTTCTTTCTTTTTAATAATCTTTTTTTTATCCTAAAGATAGCATAAGAAATATGAGAAAATATAATAATTTCATTTTCTTTAATTGAAGAAACATCAACAAAACCTTTTTTGTTTGAGGTTAAACTAACTGTTTTATCATCATTATAAATGGTAACGTTTCTAACTACTTTACCTGTTTCTTTATCTAAAATTTTTACTTTTTGTGCAAAAGAAAAATAACTTATCAAAAAAAATAACACACAAAAAAAATACTTCATCATCAGCTAAAAACGGTTTCTAAAACTTGTAAAGATTTTGGTTTTCTAAAACTGCCCAAATGTAACCTAAAATACTGAATTATCATTTGTAAAACCAACTGCCTTTCTTGCTTACTGTAAGACACACTTTCTATCGCATCAAAATTTATGCCTAACAGCTTTTTAAATTGATGAAAATCGTTTTTATGAATTACATTTTTATCTTGAATATTATTAGAAAAATTACCTTCTAACAGATTAAAACCAAGTTTTTCATTTTGAGATATATCTGGATAGAAACCTAAGAATCCCGATAAATTAAGTAAAAAAAGCAAATGGAAATTAGATATATTCTGATGCAAATCTAACCATATAAAAGCTGTTTCTAAATAAGTATATAATGAGGTGTTTTGTTCTTCTTCTTGAATAGCATTTGATAAAACCTCTGAAAGAAAAAGAACAACAGATTGTTTAATAACGTCTGAATGAATGGTTTTATAAGGGTGAATAACCTGAACTTCTTTAAGAGCGTTTAAACTGTTTTTAGTATTATGTTTAGCAACAATTTTTAATTGCGTTAACGGTTGAAAGTGTGCGGATTTTAAGCCTTTCTTTTTAGGTTTTAAAACTCCTCTTATAAGATAAGATTTAACACCTTCTGTTTGTGTGTAACATTTTACAATTAAACTTGTATCACCATATTTCAGTGAACTTAAAACAATTGCTTTTGTAGTAACAATTGCCATTAATTAACGATTGCAATTTTTGCTGTAGCTGTTTCAGAAGCATCATCGTTTGACAACAATACAATATAAACACCTGAGGCAACGTTATTCCCAGCTAAATTTTTCTTATTCCAAACTACCTTTCCCCCTTGAACTTCTTGCCCTTCAATAACATTGGTTTCATAAACTAAGTTCCCAGCAACATCCAATATTTTAACATTTGTGCCTTTGGGTAAATTTGTACCATTTCTACCTGTAATAGTAATGGTTTCATGGTTTTTTAATGCTGGATTTGGATACCCGTAAACATCTGCCAAGACTTCTCCAAAAGGAGCTACATTACTGTTGTAAGCTACAATTCCTTTATCCGTTGCAAAATAAACCTTACCATTATTATCATCAACTCTAATTTTTAAAATTCTATTTGATGGTAAAGGTGAATTTTCTTTACTAAAATTTGCCAAAGTAGTCTGCCCTGAAGGATTTGTATACAAAACTCCACCATTATCTGTTCCAAACCATTTGTTTTCTGCACCATCAACTACAATAGAATTAATTCTTTGATCTCCCAACAAGCGCTCACCAACTCCATTTTCTTCGATAATTACAGGTTGTGCGTTTAAAACTGTAGCATCAAAAACTCCAGAAGCGTTTCTAAACACTACCATTCCTGTTCTTGTACCCATCCAAACTCTATTATCACGATCTACTGCTACAGTTAAAACGTCTGTATCTGGTAAATTACCTAAATTAGGGGTTGCTATTAATGCTCTTTGCCTATTTCCATTTTCGTTGAAAGCATAAATTCCGTTTCTTCTTGTTCCAATCCAAAGATTATTAGATCTATCAATTGCAATTTCACTTAAACCCAATTGATTAGGTACCGTTTTTAATCCACTTAAATCATAGCTACTCCATTGGCCTGAAGCAGAGAGTTTTTTTATCTCCTCATCAAAACTCATACTTGCAATCCATAAATTTCCTTGATTATCAAAAGTAGTATCTGTAACTCGAATTACAATTACATTTGTATTGTTAGGCTCTATATCTTCTAAAGAACTGTTCTTATAATTATAAAAGGTGGTAATTTCATCATTTTCAACCACTGTTATTCCTCCTGTGGAAACACTATCAAAATTCGTGGTTACTCCCATAGAACTAATGTAAGCTCTATTTTCTGTAAACGGATCTACAGTTACATAACCCATATCTAAGACAGGAAATTCTGGATTGTATTGTGTATTTATCCAGTTTTCTCCATTATAATGACTGAAACCCTTCTTTCTTCCTAAACTACCGTAAAAAGAATTGTGCCCACCAAAAACAACCCAAAGATTATTATTATTTACATCAATCGAAAAAACTTCGTTTGATAACGGGCCTTCTGGATGAATCTCTTCATAACTATTAATTTGATTTGCAGAAGATTTTAAAACACCAAATTCTTCGGTTGCCAAATAGACCGTATTATTTTGAAAAAATGCATTTGATAATGTAAAGTCAAAATCTGGAATTGTATTAAATGAAGCAACTTCATTATTTGAAGAATCTAAAACAATACCTCTTTTTTTTAAAGCTAAAGCTAGATGTGAAGGTGAGGATTTCATTCCAATTATTGTTTCAGAAAAATTCCTAACTTCTGATAAAATATTAGTATTTAGTTGATAAAGTTTTGATCCTTCAGTTGTATAAATTTGATTATTGAATCGTAAAATATTAGAAAAATCGCGTCTTTCAAAAGATTGATTCCAATTATTAAAATCTATCAAAAGGTTGCTGTTTATATCTGCTGTAAAAATACCATCTTCAGTAGCTGCAAAAATTGTACTGTTTGCAATTAAAGTTTGGTTAATATTTAGAGATGTTGATCCTTCTCCAATAAAAAAAGTATCTCCAAACTCTAACTTTTCAATATCATAGGCAACAATTGCAAAAGGTGTAGATAAATACAATGTGTTACCAAAACCTGAAATATGATTAATTCTTTTATTCCCTGATTGGTTAAAATTGACAATGTCAGACGAATTTGTAATACTTCCATTTCCATCAATTATCTCTATCAATCCGTTTTCATAACCAATAACTAACCTATCATAATCAACACTATAATAAATTGAAGAAGTTGTTTCACCAGAAAGACCTTGTACTGATGAAAATTTTTCAATTTCTGAATTATTTTCATTAAAGATAAAAACAGCGTTATCTGCTAAAGCGTAAATAATGTCATCAACTTTAACAAAATCTTTTACATTATTATAGGAGTAAAAATCTTCCCAAGAATTGCTGTAATCTACTTGTGAAAAGGTTGATATACTTATAAATAAAAATAAAATAAAAATTACTTTTTTCATAAAATTGATTCTACTATCAAAGATATTTAATTATTGTAAACTAACGATAAAATCAGGTATATTAGTACAAAATTCAATGGATTTTTATGAGTTTAGAAATAGAAAGAAAGTTTTTGGTAAAAAATGATGATTTTAAAAAAGAAGCACATCAAAAAAAGAGAATACAACAGGGTTATTTAAATACGGATAAAAGCAGAACTGTTAGAATTCGTATTGCTGATGAGAAGGCATTTATCACCATAAAAGGAAAATCAAATGCATCTGGTACAACGCGTTTTGAATGGGAAAAAGAGATCAATAAAAAAGAAGCTGAAAAGTTATTAGCTTTGTGTAAACGCCCTATAATTGATAAAACTCGTTTTTTTGTTAAAGCTGGACATCAGATTTTTGAGATAGATGAATTTTATGGTGAGAATCAAGATTTAATTGTTGCCGAAATTGAATTGAACTCAGAAAATGAATCTTTTCAGAAACCACTTTGGCTCGGCAAAGAAGTTACTGGAAATAAAAAATACTATAACTCTAGTTTGATTCAAAATCCGTTTAAAAATTGGTGATTTTTATAAATTATAAATTGCAACAAAATGACATAAACTACCCAAAAGCACAAAAACATGAAAAATTGCGTGGTTAAAAGGTATTTTTTGAATAGAATATAGAATGGCTCCTACTGAATAAAATACACCACCTGCAACCAACATTTGAAATCCTTCTTCTGATAAACTATTCATTAATGGCCTTATAAAAAACATAACCTGCCACCCCATTAATAAATACATTGCTGTTGAAATTTTTTCGAATTTACCTGTAAAGAAGAGTTTTAAAATTACACCCGTTAAAGCAAAAAGCCAAACAAACAAAAACATATACCAACCTAAACTAGAATCTAAGCCAACTATACAAAAAGGTGAGTAACTACCTGCTATTAAGAGATAAATTGCTGCGTGATCAAAAATATTGAGTTTTCTTCTTCTCTTTGGATTTTTTTCTGCGTGATAAAAAGTGGACGCAGCATACAGAATCATCATACTCAAACCATAAATGATAAAGCTAAATATTTCCCAGAAACCTGCATAATCTAAAGATTTTAAAATCAAAAAAGGAAAAGCAACAATGCCTAAAGCTAGTCCTAATCCGTGAGAAAGCACATTTAATCTTTCTTCCTTTTTACTATATGGGTGATTTAAATTCTCGCTCATTATTTGGTCTATTTGTATCTTTCATGTATTTTGTATCGGTCATTAAATCACCAAGAATTAAATCAAAAGTTTGTTGCTTAATTTTTGGAATATCTTCTGATGTTAATCCTTTTGTTGGAATAAATTTGTGTTGATGTATTCTAAAAGTTCCTGGACCTCCTTTAAAAAAATCCCAAGAAAATAATCGTTTCCCATCATAATAAATTTGAGGTACTATTGGTATTTGGTATTCAATACCCAAACTAAAAGCTCCATTTTTAAAGGGAGCTAAAACTACATTTTCTGTAGGCACTAATCCTTCGGGAAAAATCACCATACTTACTCCATTCTGCAATCTCTTTTTTGCTAACTCATAAACTCTTTTTCTACTTTTTACATCGCTTCTATCTACCATAATAACCACTTTTTTATAGAAGAATCCAAAAATTGGAATTTTCACAAACTCTTTTTTACCTACAAAAACAATTGGATTTTTACTCATTGCAATCAATACGAAAGGATCCATTAGAGATGCGTGATTTGGACAAAACATATAACTTTTGTTTCTATCCGTTTTTTCATCGTAAGTAATTTTCATTCTAAAACCCATTCCGTAAATTAATGTTTTAGACCAAATTCTTACTAACTTCCAAAATGCAGGATAATAAGATTCTTTTGATGTTAATAAAAGTAAAAAAGGAACCATTAAGAGCACAGTTGTGATAATTAAAATATAGAACCAGATTCTCCAAAGTAATAAAAAAGGAATTTTCAAAAATTTCATAAGTATCAAAAATACTAATATTCTTTTGTTTGGTTGTATTTCTTTCCAAAACCTTATTTTTGCGTGCGAAAAGCATTTTACTATATCACTTTAATGTGAAGTTTTTAAATAATCAAATTAATGTCAAGAATTTTAACAGGCGTACAAAGTACAGGAACTCCGCATTTAGGGAATCTTTTAGGGGCAATTTTACCAGCTATAGAAATGGCGAATAATCCAAAAAATGAAGCTTTTTTGTTTATTGCAGATATGCATTCTTTAACGCAAATTAAAGATGGAAACTTACTCAGAGAAAACACATATAGCACAGCTGCTACGTGGCTTGCTTGTGGCTTAGATATTAGTAAAACTGTTTTTTATAGGCAAAGTGATATTCCTCAAGTAGCAGAATTATCTTGGTATTTAAGTTGTTTCTTCCCTTATCAACGTTTAACATTAGCGCATAGTTTTAAAGATAAATCTGATAGATTAGAAGATGTAAATTCTGGTTTATTTACTTACCCAATGTTAATGGCTGCAGATATTTTATTGTATGATGCAGAAATAGTTCCTGTTGGTAAGGACCAATTGCAACATCTAGAAATGACACGTGATGTAGCAAATAGATTGAATAATATTGTAGGTGAAACTTTAGTTGAGCCTCAAGCAAAAATACAAGAACACACAAAATTAGTTCCAGGAACTGATGGCAAAAAAATGAGTAAATCTCGAAATAATATTATTAATATTTTCTTAGCTGATAAAAAATTAAGAAAACAAATTATGAGTATTAAAACAGATAGCACGCCTCTTGAAGATCCTAAAAACCCTGAAACCGATAATGTTTTTGCTTTGTATAAGCTATTGGCTTCCAATGCTCAAATTACAGAAATGAGAACAAACTACGAAGGTGGAAATTATGGTTACGGCCATGCAAAACAGGCTTTATATGAGTTAATTATAGATAAATTTTCAGATATTAGAGCTAGATATCATCATTTTATGGAAAATAAAAATGAAATAGATGAAGCTCTAAAAATTGGCGCCGAAAAAGCTACGTTGGTTGCAAATGATGTTTTGAAAAGAGTACGCAAAAAAGTGGGTTACTAATTGATTTCTTTTGCTTTAAAATAATCTTTACTTTTTCTTAAAACTAACATTTTATTTACTTAATCTTCATTGATTTTGCTATAGCCTCTAGTTCAAATAAAAATGCTCTTTTACTAACAGAAGGTGCATAAGTAAAGCCTTCAAAAATAATTAATCTATTGTTTTTTTCATCAATTACAGTATAATTCAGGAAGGGCCCCGCCATAAAATCGTCTTTTACTTCCCACTTTCCTCTGGTTTCGTAAGCTTTCTTTCCATCAATAGTAGCATTAAAAGTAAAAGGTGTATAAGCTTTTTCTGTAATCATATACATCCCTTCTTTAGAACCCGGAATGTACTTTTTACCAATTCTATTTCTAACAGATATAATACTATCTGAAACTGTAATTTTATCTTTTAAAGGAACTGAATATATTAGGATGTTATTGCTGCCAGATTTAGCGATTCCACTTTTTAAATGGTTACGTAACCAAAGAAAATCTCCTGTGTCATCTACTGTTTTAAACTTATTTGGAATTGTTAGAGACAAACCTAAATTTTTCACTGTTTTGTATTGATTTTCGTCTACTTTCTCTTTTTGAAATATTTTTTGAGTAAAATCAAGATCTGCATCTAAAAATATTCTTCTTACTTCTTTTTTATGCTCTTGTAATATTTTTATAATACCAGCATCGTCTTTCGCTTGCACGTAAACAATAGTTTGTGGATTTGCATATAAATTCTTTTTAACTGAAAAATTCTCGGTTTCGCCTTCAGAAATTATCAAAATATTTCTGCTTGCTTTCATCATTGAACTAAATCCATTTGGAGCTACTTGAGAAACCGATAAAATTGGTTCTGACTGAGGCAAGCCTACCATTAATTCACCAAAAGAACTTCTAATTTCTTCACCAACATCTCCTGTCCAATCGCTTATTTTGGCAACCACCATTACTTTGTTAATCTTACCTATAGATTCCCTCAAAATCATTTTATCGTTTCCTACGCAAGAAATTAATAAAAGTGTGATTGATATCGCTGAAAATATTTTTTTCATAATTTTGAAATTAATTTTTTAAATTTAGTTAGAAACTTTTATACATCAAAAATTGTTCCAATATATTTTAATAAATACATTTCATTTTTTTTGATAAAAAGCTATTGAATTTTTTTGGGATAAATATAGAGTCTCTGACCAATTTTTAATTTACTACTTTTTAAGCCATTCCAACGTTTTATACTGCTTACTCTTACTCCGAATTTATTAGCAATTTTACCCAAATAATCTCCACTTCTTACTTTGTAACGAATACGTTTATCCATCTCAAAATATTTAGGTAAAGGCTTTTCTCTTTTAGCATCATCAGCATCTGCCAAAGCATACAATTCTTTCTCTTTATCTAAAAAATCGATAACCTTATTGCTTGGCAATCTAAGTGCATAATCTCTGTTTTTAACATAAGGAATGATATCTAATTTGTAAGACGGATTTAAAAAAGATAATACTTGCTCATCTACATTAATAGTTTCAGAAATCTGATCAAATGATATGGTTCTTTTTATATGGATTGTATCGGTTTGAAATTCGAATATTTGCGGTAATTCTGAATAAATTTTATGCGCACTTGCATATTCAAAAATATACATGGTTGCATAAAATGCAGGCACATAACCCGCTGTTTCTCTTGGTAAATAGGGACGAATATTCCAATAATTTCTATAACCTCCAGAGCGTTTTATAGCTTTTCTTACATTTCCTGGTCCAGAATTATAGGCTGCTAAAGCAAGATCCCAATCACCAAAAATAGTGTACAATTGACTCAAATATTTACAAGCAGCTATCGTTGATTTTATAGGATTATACCTTTCATCTACATAAGAACTCACCTTTAAATTGAACTGTTTTCCTGTACCATACATAAATTGCCATAAACCTGAAGCTCCTACTCTAGATCTTGCCTTTGGCTTTAAAGCGGATTCTACAATGGCTAAGTATTTCATCTCTAAAGGAATATCATACTGATCTAAATACTGCTCAAATATGGGGAAATAATATTTTGCCTTTGCCATTAAAGCAGGATAATATTTCTTTCGATATTTTAAATAGCCATTGATTACTTTTTCTAAAGCTGGATTAAAGGCTAAATTTAAAGGTGTTTTATCATTCAAATTTGCCAAACGCATTTTCATTAAATCCGTTGTTAATAATTGGGATGTATTACCTATAATGTCTTTATCATCAATTACGTATTCTAAAGTATCAATTAATGCTGAGTTGAATTTTTGACTCGCAAGTAAACTGTCTATCAACCTTAAATCATCATCTGTAAAAAACTCTTTTTGAGCTGGTTCTTTTATAGAATCTTTAGCTATATAAAGAGTATCTATTTTGGGTTTTAGAATACTATCTATTTTTTCTTGTGAAAAAATGACGCTACTAAAAAATAGCAATACAAGTACTTTATTCATTATTAAAAATAAATTTCGATTGGGTTTAATTAGATTTTTATTTTTATAAATCTAACTCTAAAGCAATTGGACAATGATCTGAATGTTTGGCTTCTGGTAAGATATAAGCTCTTGAAATCTTTTCTTTTAACGGTTCTGCAACCATGGCGTAATCTAGACGCCATCCTTTATTGTTAGCTCTTGCATTGGCTCTGTAACTCCACCAAGAAAATTCTTGTTTTCCTTGATTTAAGTGTCTAAAACTATCTATAAATCCGCTTTTGATAAAGTCGCCGATCCAAGTTCTTTCTTCAGGTAAAAAACCAGAAACGCCTTTCATTTTTGGATTATGGATATCAATTTCTTCGTGGCAAATATTATAATCTCCACAAATAACTAAATTTGGGATTTCTTGTTTTAAAGTAGTAATGTACTCCTGGAATTCATCCATATAATTTAGCTTGAAATTCAATCGACTTAAGTTAGTTCCGGAAGGTAAATATAGACTCATAATAGAAATTTCATCAAAATCTACTCTTAGGTTTCTACCCTCAAAATCCATAGTTTCTATACCAGTTCCGTACTCGATATGATTGGGTTGTTTTTTACACAAAACCGCTACTGATGAATAGCCTTTTTTTTGTGCAGAAAACCAATAATGATATGCATATCCTGCTGCTTCAAATAACGATAAATCTAATTGTTCTTTGTGAGCTTTAGTTTCTTGTATACAAATTACATCTGGATTTGCCGCTTTTAACCAATCTAAAAAACCTTTTTTTAAAGCTGCCCTAATTCCGTTTACGTTGTATGATATTATTTTCATTTGATGCATTTAATTTCCAAAAAAAAGAAAAAAGTCTTAGTTTAAATTACTCTATAATTATTGGTTCCTTTAAAAACAGCCAGGTAATTTGTGTTTTATTTTCACTCTGTGTTTCAATTTTCTTTTTTCTTGGTGATAAAATAAATGCCAAAGTTATTGAAAAAAGAGTGCTTAACAACGGATTATTTAGTTTGGAAAAATAAGCCACAGCATACGTAATCAAAAAAATGAGTAAAAAATCAATCTTGGATAATGCGCTAACTTTTTCATTTTAGAAAAATTACTTTTTTTTATTGACTACTTTTTTAAAAAACAACCATTTCATTTGTTCGTACTCACCATCTTGTTTTTGAATAATTTTAAATTTTGGAGCGAGTATATAAGCCAAACCAACATTTATAGTAACCGTGTAAAAATTAGGCTCAAATTCTAAAACTTTATAGGTTATGAATCCAAACAAAATAATTAGAATAGGAAAAAGAACAGGAATAATCGGTTTTAGTTTACTCATTTAAATATTCATTTCAGGAATTTCACCATTTATAATTAAAGTACCCTCTGTTGCTTTTTGAATATCCTCAATAGAAACACCGGGAGCTCTTTCTAACAGATGAAATGCATTGTCTTTGATTTCTAAAACCGCTAAATTTGTTACGATTTTTGTAACGCAACCTACACCTGTTAATGGTAATGAACATTTTTTTAACAACTTAGATTCACCCCTTTTATTGGTATGCATCATTGCAACAATAATATTTTCTGCAGAGGCAACTAAATCCATTGCACCGCCCATTCCCTTCACCATTTTTCCTGGAATTTTCCAGTTGGCAATATCTCCATTTTCTGCAACTTCCATAGCACCTAAAACAGTTAATTGAACGTGCCTTCCTCTAATCATAGAAAAACTGGTTGCAGAATCAAAAATAGACCCACCATCTAATACAGTAACAGTTTGTTTTCCTGCGTTAATTAAATCGGCATCTTCCGTTCCTTCAACAGGAAAAGGTCCCATTCCTAGCAACCCATTCTCCGACTGAAATTCGACTTCTATTCCTTTTGGAATATAATTGGCGACTAAAGTGGGAATTCCAATCCCTAAATTAACATACCATTTATCTTGTAATTCCTTTGCAATTCTCTGTGCTATCTGTTCTTTTGATAATGCCATCTTTCTTACGATTTTGGTGTTACAGTTCGTTGTTCAATTCTTTTTTCATAGGCAGTTCCTTGAAAAATTCTTTGTACAAAAATGCCTGGAATATGTATTTGGTTGGGATCTAAGGTTCCTGCAGGAACCAATTCTTCTACCTCTGCTACCGTAATTGTTGCAGCACCACACATATTCGGATTAAAATTACGGGCAGTTCCTTTAAAAATTAAATTACCAGCAGTATCCCCTTTCCAAGCTTTTACAAAGGCAAAATCAGCTTTAAAAGCTGGTTCTAAAACATACATTTTACCATCAAATTCCCTAGTTTCTTTACCTTCAGCAACTTCTGTACCATAACCAGCGGGTGTATAAAAAGCAGGAAAACCAGCTTGTGCTGCTCTACATTTTTCTGCTAAAGTGCCTTGTGGAGTTAATTCTACCTCTAATTCTCCTGATAACATTTGGCGCTCAAACTCGTCATTTTCTCCTACATAAGAGGAAATCATTTTTTTGATTTGTTTGTTTTGTAACAATAAACCCAAACCAAAATCATCAACACCTGCATTGTTAGAAATGCAAGTAACTTCTCGAATATCTAATTTGACTAATTCTGAAATTGCGTTTTCAGGAATTCCACATAAACCAAAGCCACCAAGCATTAAAGTCATTCCACTTTTAACACCTTCAAGAGCTTCTTGAACATTGTTCACTTTTTTATTTATCATATTAAAGTTTTAAAATGATTAATTTATACCTTTTTACAAAATACTTATCAATATTTAGAATATTGAAAAAAACTTAAAAATCAGTTTCTTCCTCTTCAGAAATTTTAATCTTTTTTTCTTCTCCTTCTTCTTCAGCTTTATCTCCACAATTTATATTGATTGATAAATCCTCTGGCTCCTCAAAATCTTCTTTACTTATGTTTAAAGTTTCGTCTGCATAACATTTTTTCATAAATAACGCCCAAGTTGGTAAAGACATTGTTGCTCCTTGCCCTTTTGTAATTCCAACAAAATGCGTAGCTCTATCTTCTCCGCCAGTCCAAACACCAGTTGCTAAATTAGGGACAATTCCCATAAACCAACCATCTGACTGATTTTGTGTTGTTCCTGTTTTACCAGCAATTTGGTTTTCAAACTTATAAGGAAAACCAGTTACCGTTTTACCTCCAGAAGTATAATAGGCTGATCGTAAACGAATTCCAGATCCAGAATCTGTTACACCCTGTAATAAATTTAAAATTACATAAGCAGATTCTTCACTTAAAACTTCTTCTGTTTTAGGAACAAAATCTTTTAAAACTGTTCCGTTTTTATCTTCAATTCTTGTAATAATCATTGGTTTTACACGTAAACCTTTGTTGGCAAATGTACTATACGCACTTACCATTTCATATAATGATAAATCTACGGCACCTAAAGCAATAGAGGGATTTGCCTGAATTTTGGTTTCTATACCTGCAGATTTTGCCAAACGTACTACATTAATTGGGCCCACTTGATCTATTAAATTTGCCGTTACTACGTTTGTAGATGTTGCTAAAGCATCTTTTAAGCTTAACATTCCTCCATATTTATCATTAGAATTTTTGGGAGTCCATTCCTCTGGAATTCCATATTTACCTTTTGGAATTGTATATGGTGTATTGGGTAATTCATCGCAAGGCGATTTTCTCAATTGATTGATAGCTGTTGCGTAAACAAATGGTTTAAATGTAGAACCAACTTGCCTTTTTTGTTGTGCTACAGCGTCATATTTAAAATGTTTATTATTGATGCCACCCACCCAAGCTTTTATATGACCTGTTTGAGGTTGTATAGACAATAAACCTGATCTTAAAAACGACTTATAGTATTTTATAGAATCGTTTGGAGACATAATTGTATCTATATTTCCTTTCCATGAAAAGACTTTCATTTTTGTCTTTTTCTTAAAGATTTCTTCTATTTCTGTGGATGACTTTCCTGCTCTTTTTAAGCGCTTATATCTTTCTGAATTCTTTTTTGCTCTATTTAAAATACCGTTAATTTGACTTTGCTCTAAATCATAAAAAGGCGCAGTCTTATTTCTTTTTTGTTCTTTAAAAAAGTAAGATTGCAAGTTTGACATATGCTCTGTAACCGCTTCTTCTGCGTATTTTTGCATTCTTGAATCTATAGTTACATAAATTTTTAAACCATCACTAAAAATATCATATTCTTCTCCATTTGGTTTAGGATTGTTTTGTACCCAAGTTCTCATCACCTTTTGTAAATGCGTTCTAAAATATGTAGCATAACCCTCATCATGACTTTCTGGAGTATAATTGATATTTAATGGTAATTGCTGTAGATCTAACTTTTCTCTTTCTGTAATAAACTTACTCCTAGTCATTTGTAATAAAACAACATTTCGTCTTTGCTTTACTTTTGCCTCTCTTCTTAAAGGATTAAAGTAAGATGAGTTTTTTAACATACCCACTAACATTGCAGACTCTTGAATTTCCAAATCTTTTGGTTCTTTTCCGAAATAAATTCTTGCAGCAGAACGTATTCCAACAGCTTGATTTAAAAAATCATACTTATTTAAATACATTGCTATAATTTCATTCTTGGTGTATTGTCTTTCTAATTTTATAGCAACCACCCACTCTTTCATTTTTTGCCCAACTCTCTTAAAGATATTTCTTGAGGGCCTTCCTGTAAATAAATTTTTTGCCAATTGTTGGGTAATTGTACTTGCTCCACCGCTACCTGGTTTTAAAATAGCTCTTGCAGTACCTCTGTAATCTATGCCTGAATGTTCGTAGAAACGTTCATCTTCAGTAGCCACTAATGCATTTATTAAATTCTGAGGTAACTCATTGTACTTAACAGGGGTTCTATTTTCTTTTGCATATTTACCAATAGTTACTCCATCCGCAGAAATTACCTCTGTTGCTAAATTGGATTGTGGATTTTCTAGCTCCTCAAAAGTTGGTAAATCTCCTAAACCACCAGAAGCTGCTGTAAAAAAAAGCAAAACTAAAATTAATAATCCACCTAGAATAATACCCCAAAACCATAGAAGGTATTTTTTGTAACTTATTGTTTGTTTCTCTGCCATTTTATTCTGTTTTCTCAACGCTAAATCCAATATCTTGCAAACCTTCTAAAAATGGAATGGGATTTACTGCTCCATTTTTTCGCATTGCGTGACGTATATTAAACGTATATTTTCCTGAAACTGGAAATACTTTTTCCTCTTTGTAAAATAATTTATTTTCTTTTATTTCTGTGAAACCTTTACCCAAAAACTTACCAGAATTATCTGCCATTTCATATTGCAACGTGTCTATAACCTTATCGCCATTTGGAAATTTTAATACTGTTATTACATACAAATTACTATATGCATAATTTTTATTATTCCTGATATTGATAAACAGGTTTTTAGGCGAAACTGTATCTTTAACATCAAACTGAAAGGAAATATTTTTATTGGCTTCCCAAGAAGCATCAGCTAATGACTGATAAGTAGTAAACTCAATATGATTACTACAAGAAATAATTCCTAACAACAGTAACAAAAAAACAAACTTCTTATTTTTTTGAAGGCCTATTTTTAGTATTCGATCCATTTCTTTTATCATTTGAGCTATTTCTTCGAGAATTCGTTTTCTTAGATGAAGTAGAACTCTGTTGATTATTCTTTGGAGAATTTCTTTTGTTGCTTGGCTTAAAACTTCTCTTTTGTTGTGTTTTTTGATCGTGAACTTTTGGCTGATTAGTATTAGCAGCAACAGGTTTTTTTCTCTTTTTATTTCTGTTATTTCGTCTTCTCTTGCTTGTTTTAGGAGCATCAAAACGTGTTAAACTGTCTTGACCCACTGCATCTTCAAAGTCCACAGTTTCCGGAATTTCTACATCAGATTCATAATCCTCTAAAGACATTGATTTTTCATTATTCTTATTTTGAGCAATAATCTCTTGTACTTGTTCTAAGGTTAATCGAAACCACTTAAAACGCTCTTCTTTATAAGTATACCAAAGGTGTTTTTTAAAAATATCCATCTTTACAAAAACAGCATCCCCTTTTTCAGTTCTTAAAACTAAATCTTGTTTTGGAAAAGGTTTTAAAGCATCTAAATAGGTATCTAACTCAAAATTTAAACAACATTTTAACTTACCACATTGACCTGCTAATTTTAAAGGATTTAAGGATAATTGCTGATAACGAGCGGCAGATGTAGTTACTTTTCTAAAATCAGTTAACCAAGTAGAACAGCATAATTCTCTTCCACAAGAACCAACGCCTCCTAGCCTAGCAGCTTCTTGTCTTGCGCCTACTTGCTTCATTTCTATACGAATTGAAAATGCACTGGCTAAATCACGAATTAGTTGTCTAAAATCTACTCTAGCGTCTGCTGTGTAGTAAAACGTTGCTTTGTTTCCATCACCTTGAAACTCAACGTCAGAAAGCTTCATTTTTAAGCCTAATTTACCCAAAATTAATCTTCCTTTTCTTTGGGTTTCTTCCTCTCTAGCTCTAGCTTTTTGCCAAATATCAATATCTTTTTGAGTCGCTTTTCTGTATATTTTCTTTACTTCTTCATGGTCTTGGGTAATTTTGCGCTTTTTCATTTGCACTTTTACCAATTCACCTGCCAAAGAAATAGTTCCAATATCGTGGCCTGGAGAACCTTCAACAGCAACAATATCTCCCATTGTTAAAGGTATATTATCTTTGTTTTTATAAAAATGTTTCCTTCCGTTTTTAAACCGAACTTCAAAAATATTAAAACGCTCTTGACCACTAGGCAATGTCATATTAGCAAGCCAGTCAAAAACAGCTAGTTTTTCACTACCACTTCCACAAGTTCCCGTACCACAATTTCCATTACTTTTACAACCTCTAGGTACTCCATTTTCTGCTGTACCACAACTTCCACATGCCATATGTAAAATAATATATTTATATCAGTATTTAAATTTAGAACTTTCGAAACTTTAATACACAAACGAAAAGCAAAAAACTAAACAACTGTTAAGATTCTTAAATGTTGATTACCAAAAAGATAACAATAATCAATTTGATAAAGACTAGTTAGTAAATATATGAAATCTATCTGAGCAAAAAAAGTGAAATTTTTAGTTAGATAGCTATTCATATTGTTCCCTATCATCTCTAATATGATGACAAATCAAAATAAGATAGCTACAAAAAAGCATCCTAAAAAGGATGCTTCAAAATTTTATGTATTTTAAAAAAGATTACTTTGCTTCCGCATATCTTTTTTCAACTTCATTCCAATTAATTACCTTAAAGAAAGCATTAATATAGTCTGGTCTTCTGTTTTGGTAATTTAAATAATAAGCGTGCTCCCAAACGTCTAATCCTAAAATTGGAGTTCCTCCACACGTTACACCTGGCATTAATGGATTATCTTGATTTGGAGTAGAACAAACTTCTAATTTTCCTCCTGGTAAAACACATAACCAAGCCCAACCTGAACCAAATTGTGTTGCAGCAGCTTTGGAAAAAGCATCAATAAAAGCATCTTTAGAACCAAATTCAGCTTCAATAGCATCTTTTAATTCTCCAGACAAATAACCTCTATCTTCAGGGTTCATAACTGTCCAAAATAAAGAATGGTTGTAAAATCCACCTCCATTATTTCTAACTCCAGCGTTACTCATATCTAAGTTTGCAAGAATATCCTCTATAGTTTTGCCTTCTAAATCTGATCCTGCAATTGCAGCATTTAATTTTGTTGTATATCCATTATGATGTTTACTATGGTGAATTTCCATAGTTCTTGCATCTATATTTGGTTCTAAAGCATCGTAAGCGTATCCTAATTCTGGTAATTCAAAAGCCATAATTTTATTTTTAAGTTGTTAATTAATTTCTTCAACAAATTTAAAGATTAAATAATCAGTTAACAAAATATTAGCGCTTTGTTAACTTATTGCATTATAAGAAACATTTATTCGCCATATTTCCTCATAAACTCTTCCAAATCATTTACCATATTTTTACTTCCGCAAATAAAAGGTACTCGTTGATGCAATTCAGTTGGTTCTACATCCATGGTTCTTGTATAACCATCCGAAGATTTCCCATTAGCTTGCTCAGCTAAAAAAGCCATTGGATTACACTCATAAAGTAACCTCAATTTACCATTAGGATTTCTAGAACCTTTTGGATACATATATATACCACCTTTAATCATATTTCTATGAAAATCTGAAACTAAAGAACCAATATATCTGCTTGTATAAGGCCTATTATCTTCCTCTTCTTGGCAATATTTTATGTACTTTTTTACACCTGCTGGAAAATCTTGGTAATTTCCTTCATTCACAGAATAAATACTTCCATCTTCAGGAAATTGCATATTTGGATGAGATAAGTAAAAAGAACCAATTGCAGGGTTTAAAGTGAAACCATTAACGCCTGCACCCGTAGTATAAACTAACATCGTTGATGTACCATAAACTACGTAGCCTGCCGCAACTTGCTCACTGCCTTTTTGCAAGAAATCTTTTAATTGAACTGGACTTCCTGTTGGCGTAACTCTTCTGTATATAGAAAAAATAGTTCCTACAGAAACGTTAACATCAATATTAGATGAACCATCTAAAGGATCAATTAATACAACATATTTATTTTGATTCTGCTCATCAATACTGTTTATGGCAATGAAACTATCTTCTTCTTCACTTGCAATTCCGCAAACAATATTTCTTCTTGTTAAAGTTTGAATAAACTTGTCATTGGCGTAAACATCCAATTTTTGTTGATCTTCACCTTGTATATTAGTATCTCCATAAGCACCTATAATATCTACCAAACCAGCTTTATTTACTTCATGATTTACCACTTTTGCAGCCAATCTTATCGAATTTAACAAGCTTGACAATTCACCAGAGCTGAATTTAAAAGCAGCCTGATTTTCAATAATAAATTCACCTAAAGTTTGTTTTTTTATGGTCATAAGTTTACATAATTGATATGCACAAAGATGCAATTTTTTACAATTTACGACAACGATTTCGTAAAATCATTTCATAATTATCCTAAGACATTATTAATACAATAATATTTAAAAATAAGGCTTATTATTAATGGTCAAAATAATTATCTTTGGATAATAAAATATACTTCAATGGGATTTATAATTAGAAAAGGAACTGAAAGAGATATGAAATCTGTCTTAAATCTTATTAACGAATTGGCAATTTTTGAGAAAGAACCTGATGCCGTAGAAATAACTGTAGAGAATTTAATAAATGATGGGTTTTCTGATAATCCAAAATTTAAAACCTTTGTTGCAGAGGAAAATAATGCAATTATAGGAATAGCACTTTTTTACGAACGTTACTCCACTTGGAAAGGAAAAACAATTCATCTTGAAGATTTAATAGTTACAAAACAAAGGCAAAAAATAGGTGCAGGAATGGCGTTATACACTGCAGTTTTAAAGTATGCTTACGAAAATGATTTTAATAGAGTTGCTTGGGAGGTTATTGACTGGAATACAAATGCAATTGGGTTTTATAAAAGCACAGGAGCTACTTATTTAAATGATTGGTCTGTAGTACAAATGAATAAGAAAAATTTGAAAAAGTTTGTTGAAAATAATTAGAATTAGCGATTTACGGATCTACAAGCTTTTATAAAAAAGACTTGATCTTCATCTTGATAAAAACCTTTTCAAGTTTCTTACTCATCATAACTTTTTGTAGTTTTATCTTTTTACAATTAAAGATAAAATGGCCGACCAAAAAAGACTTTTTTTAGTTGATGCTTATGCATTAATTTTTCGCGGATACTACGCATTTATTAAAAACCCAAGAATCAATTCTAAAGGATTGGATACATCTGCAATTATGGGTTTTATGAATTCATTGTTAGATGTTATTAAACGTGAAAGACCAGATCATTTAGCTGTTTGTTTTGACAAAGGAGGCAGTGTTGATCGTGTAGAAATGTTCGAGGCCTACAAAGCCAACAGAGATGAAACTCCTGAAGCAATAAGACTTGCTGTACCTTACATTTATAAGATATTAGAAGCAATGCACATTCCTATTATGGTTAAAGAAGGTTTTGAGGCTGATGATGTAATTGGAACACTTTCTAAACAAGCAGAAATAGAAGGTTATAAAATTTTTATGGTAACTCCAGACAAGGATTTTGCACAACTTGTTTCAGAAAATATTTTTATGTATAAACCACGTTTTGGCGGTGGTTATGACGTTTGGGGAGTTCCAGAAGTACAAGCTAAATTTGGAGTAGAAAACCCTGAACAGGTAATTGATTTTCTTGGAATGATGGGAGATTCTGCAGATAACATCCCAGGTTTACCTGGCGTAGGAGAAAAAACTGCAAAAAAATTTTTAGCACAATTTGGTTCTATGGAAGGTTTGTTGGCAAACACTGATCAACTAAAAGGAAAAATGAAGGAAAAGGTTGAAGCCAATGGAGAATTGGGTTTATTATCTAAAAAATTAGCAACAATTATGCTAGATGTTCCCGTAAATTTTGATGCCGACGATTTTACTCTAGACCAACCAAATAAGGAAAAAGTAACCGAAATTTTTAATGATTTAGAATTTAGAAATCTACTAACTAATTTTTTAAGAACTTTTAATACTGAAACCACAACGCAAACTAAAAATAGTAATCCACAAAGTAATTCAAGAGAAGAAGACAAAGCTATAAAACAAACAACCTCAAATACAGGTGGGCAGTTCGATTTGTTTGCAGCACCCGGAACTGGCAGTGTAACTCAAGAAGAAGTGGCTTCGGGTTTTAAAACCATAGAAAACACAAACCATTTTTATCAGCATATTAACTCCCCTTTGTCAAGAAAGTTATTATTACATAAATTAATGCAACAAACCGAAGTTTGTTTTGATACAGAAACAACAGGTTTAAAAGCTTTAGAAGTGGAATTAATTGGAATTGCATTTTCTTACGAGGTAGGAAAAGGATATTATGTTTCATTTCCTGAAAATCAAGAGGAAACTAAATTAATTCTAGAAGAATTTAGACCATTTTTTGAATCTGAAATCGAAAAAATTGGTCATAATTTAAAATACGATATCAAAGTGTTATCAAATTACAATATGCCTGTAAAAGGAAAATTATTTGATACCATGATCGCACACTACCTCATCAATCCAGATATGCGACATAATATGGATGTTTTAGCTGAAACATATTTGAACTATCAACCTGTTTCTATTACAGAATTGATTGGTAAAAAAGGAAAAAATCAACTATCCATGCGAGTTGTACCTATTAAGGATCAAACAGAATATGCAGTTGAAGATGCGGATATTACTTTGCAATTGAAACAACATTTTACATCAGAATTAGAATCTGGAAATGTTACCAAATTATTTAATGAAGTAGAACTACCGCTAGTTTCTGTATTAACAGCGATGGAAATAGAAGGAATAAATCTTAATACTGAGTTTTTAAGTGAATTATCTGTGGCATTAACTGATGATATCAGCAGGTTAGAAAAAAGTATTTATAAACAAGCAGGTGAAGAATTTAATATTGGTTCTCCAAAACAATTGGGCATTGTACTTTTTGAAAAAATGGAATTGGTTAAAAAGCCAAAGAAAACTAAAACTGGGCAATATTCTACGGCAGAGGATGTATTATCTTATTTAGCGAAAGATCACGAAATCATCCAAAATGTTTTGGAATATCGTCAGTATAAAAAATTACAAAGTACATATGTAGATGCTTTGCCAAATGAAATTAACAAAAAAACAGGTAGAATTCATACGGTTTATGCACAAGCTGTAGCTGCAACTGGTAGGTTGAGTTCTAATAATCCAAATTTGCAAAATATACCTATTAGAACGGAAAGAGGGCGAGAAGTACGTAAAGCTTTTGTTCCAAAAAATAACAATTATGTTTTATTAGCTGCAGATTACAGCCAAATAGAATTGCGAATTATTGCTGCTTTAAGTGAAGAGGAAACAATGATAAATGCCTTTAAAAATGGCGAAGATATTCATGCATCTACTGCTGCAAAAGTATTTAATGTAGCTTTAGATGAAGTTACTCGCGAACAGAGAAGTAATGCAAAAACTGTAAATTTTGGAATTATCTATGGTGTTTCTGCGTTTGGATTAAGCAATCAAACCAGTTTATCTAGGGGTGAAGCCAAAGAATTGATTGACACGTATTATGAAACTTATCCAAAACTGAAAGCATATATGAGTTCTCAAGTTGATTTTGCAAGAGAACATGGTTATGTAGAAACCGTTTTAAACAGAAGACGCTATTTAAAAGATATAAACTCTAGAAATGCAATGGTAAGAAGTGGCGCAGAAAGAAATGCTGTAAATGCACCAATTCAGGGTTCTGCCGCAGACATTATAAAACTAGCAATGATTAACATTTATAGCAGATTTAAACAAGAAAATTTTAAATCTAAAATGTTATTACAAGTGCATGATGAACTGGTTTTTGATGCGCATAAAGACGAATTAGAAACCATAAAACCAATTATAAAACACGAAATGGAAAATGCTTTTAAAATGAGTGTTCCATTGGATGTGGAAATGGGAACTGGTTACAATTGGTTAGAGGCACATTAAAAAAATAAAATGAAACTAGATTATATTGATGATTATAATGAACTACAAGAAAATCTAGTACGTTTGTATAATTTTGACATGGCAGAAGCTATAAAATTTAGAGATTTATTGATAGAAGTTGTAATTCTTAAAAAACAAAAACTAGATTTATCTCAAGTTGATTTTATAGAGCCCAGAAATTGTAATTTAATTTTAGGATTATTCAAAACAGATGAAGGAATTCTTACAAAAGATAATCAAACTTTTTTCTGTATTTTAACTTTAAAAGGTTTTGAAAATATGGTAAAATTAATAGAACCTTTTTGTAAAAAAGAATCCAAAGGATATCAATATTTATACGACATTGACAATCCCACTGATTTGCTTTTTTGTCCTTCTGCAAGCTAAGTTTGATTATTTAAGACGAAACCTCTTTTCAAATAATTTTTGCTTCTAAAGCTAAAAAAATCTAAATTAGCTAACAAGTTGTTTTAAATAGTAAAACACTTAATTCCATTGTCTTTTTAACAAAAACTTAAAACAACACTAAAATTTTTCATTTAAAGCCCAAAGCTAAATCAACTTTATGAAACTTATAAAACTACTCCTTATTTGCCTGTTTTTACTACCATTAACAATGCAATCACAAAAAAGAAAAAAGAAAAATAAAGAACCTGAGATAAAGCTTACAGACTCCTTATTTCATGGTTTGAAATGGCGAAATATTGGTCCTTTTAGAGGAGGAAGAAGTGTAACATCTACTGGTGTTATAGGTCAACCTCTCACCTATTATATGGGTTCTACAGGTGGTGGTGTATATAAAACAACCGATGGTGGTATTACTTGGAAAAATATTTCTGATGGCTTTTTTAAGACAGGAACTGTAGGTGCTATTGCTGTTTCTGAGAGTGATGTAAATATTGTTGTTGTAGGAATGGGAGAACACGCTGCACGTGGTGTAATGACTTCTATGGGTGATGGTGTGTACAAATCTATGGATGCCGGAAAGACTTGGAAACATATAGGATTAAGTAAAACTCATCATATTTCAGATGTAATTATACACCCTAAAGATCCAGATATCATTTACATAGCTGCACAAGGTGCGCAATATGCACCCACAAAAGAACGCGGAATTTATAGAACTTCTGATGGTGGTAAAAATTGGGAACAAGTCTTATTTATAAATACAATTACTGGTGCTTCATCTTTAGCTATGGACATGACCAATCCACGTATTTTATACGCTTCAATGTGGCAACATCGTCGTTTTCCTTGGATTATTGAATCTGGTGGAGAAAATTCAGGACTTTATAAATCTACGGATGGTGGTAATACTTGGACTAAAATGGAAGCTGGCTTGCCAAAAGATTTTGGTAAATCTGGAATTTCAGTTTCTAGGGCAAATCCAGAACGCATTTTTACTGTACTAGAAGCAGAAGGAAAAAAAGGCGGTGTTTATCGCTCAGATGATGCAGGAAAGAAATGGAAACAAGTAAATAGTAACCGTGTAAATATAGCGCGCTCTTGGTATTATATGGAGATTTTTGCTGATCCGCAAAATGAGAATGTAGTATATGTTTTAAATGCTCCTGTGATGAAATCTATTGATGGTGGACAAACTTTTAAAAATATTCCTGTACCTCATGGCGACAATCATCATCTATGGATAAATCCATACAATAACAAAAATCTTATTAACTCTAATGATGGTGGTGCTAACATTTCTTTTAATGGAGGAAAAAGTTGGAGTACACAACAAAATCAACCTACTGCTCAATTTTACAGAGTTATTACAGATAATTTAGTCCCTTACAATGTTTATGGTGGGCAACAAGATAATTCTGCAATAGCCATTGCAAGTCGCACAAATGATGCCGGAATTGATTGGAAAGATTGGTACTCTGTGGCTGGAGGAGAAAGTGCTTTTATTGCGTTTAATCCAGATAATCCAAGTACAGTTTATGGCGGAACCTACCAAGGAAATATTAGCAAATGGACAAAATCCTCTAGAGCGCAAAAATCAATTAAAGAGTACCCTGAATTAGGATTGAGTATCGCTCCAAAAGACTCAAAATATCGTTACAACTGGAATGCTCCAATTATTTCATCTCCACACGATAGAAAAACCATTTATCATGCAGGTAATGTAGTATTTAAAACTAAAGATGAAGGAATTAGCTGGAGTATTATCAGTCCTGATTTAACAAAAAATGAAATAGAAAAACATGGTTCTGGAGGTGGCCCATATACAAACGAAGCTGCAGGCGGAGAAAACTATAATACTTTAACTGCATTAGTAGAATCTCAACATCAAGAGGGCGTAATTTATGCAGGAAGTGATGATGGTCTTTTACATATCACAAAAAATGGCGGTGAAAGTTGGGAAAATATTACACCTAATGAAATCTCAGATGGTATCGTAAATAGTATTGAAATCTCAGAACACAATCCTGCAACTGCCTACATTGTTATTATGAGATACAAATCATTAGACTTAAAATCTTATATTTTTAAAACAACTGATTATGGGAAATCATGGGAAAAAATTGTAAACGGATTGAATGATGAGAATGGATTTGCAAGAGTAGTTAGAGCCGATAAAAAACAAAAAGGATTACTATATGCTGGTACTGAAACAGGTTTATACATTTCCAAAAACGATGGTAAAAACTGGCAACGCCTCAAATTAAATTTACCTGTAGTTGCCATTAATGATTTAACAATTCAAGATAATGATTTAGTTGCAGCAACATCTGGACGTGGATTCTGGATCTTAGATGATTTAGGAGTGCTTCAGAATATCACAAACGAAAACAAAACATTAAAATTATTTCAACCCAAACCAACTTACAGAATTTTTGGAGGAACTTCCAAAGCAACAGGTCAAGGCCAAAACCCGAAAAGCGGTGTTACATTTGATTACTATTTAGACAAAGATTCAGATACCCTAAATTTAAAACTGGAGATCTTAAAAGAACAAAAAATAATAAGAACTTATACCAATAAAAAACCCAAAGACTTTAAATCTTGGCCAGGAGGCCCTTCTAAACCTCAAGTTTTACCTTCAAAAAAAGGGTACAATAGGTTTACTTGGAATTTTAATAGAGAAGATATTCCTGCTATCAATAAAGTTTTTGTTTTTGGAGGACTTTCAGGTTCTCGAGTTGCTCCTGGAAAATATACGCTAAGGTTATCTTTAGAAGGAGAAACCACAGAAACAGAAGCTATTATTCTTCCAAACCCCTCAATTAAATCTACGCCTAAAGATTTTGATGAACAACAAAACTTGCTCGTGGGCATAGAAGGTATTTTAAAAGAGATGCATACATCTGTAAACCAAATGCGCTCTACAAAAATTCAATTAACAAAATATAGCAAACTTTTAAAAGGTAATGAAACCACGGATGATCTTATTAAAAAAGGTGAAGAATTAATGAAGCGTATCAATAATTGGGAAGAAAATTTAATTCAAAATAAGCAAAAAACATTTCAAGATGTAATTAATTTTAACAATAAACTTAATGCGCAGCTTATACAGCTCTTGCGTTATATAGATCAAGCCAATCCAAAAGTAACCAAAGGTGCGAAAGAACGATTTAAAGATCTTTTAGATGACTGGTTAATTTATAAAAATGAAAGGGACTTAATTATAGATACAGAAATGAACGCTTATAATCAACTTTATAAATCTTTAAATATTCCAGCACTTATCATTAATAATAAGTAAACTAATACTACGTCGATTTTGTGATTTTTAAAAGAAGAGCATTATCTTATCACAAATCATCCAACACAAAAAATAATTTATGCCACATTTTGTAATTGATTGTTCTAAAAATGTTATCCAAATAAAATCCCCAAAAGAAATTATTCGAAAAGTATATGATACAGCAGAATCTAGTGATCTTTTTGAAAAGGATGACATCAAAGTAAGAATTAATCCTTACGAATACTATAATATCGGGAATACTAAAGATGATTTTATCCACATTTTTGCGAATATTATGGAAGGGCGAAATGTTTCTCAAAAAAAACACCTGTCCGAAAAAATTATTTCAGAACTAAAAATAATGTTTCCAAATGTTCCAATCATTTCAATCAATATAAGAGATTTTGAAAAGGCAACTTACTGCAATAAATCAATGGTCTGATATTGAAAAAAATACAAATAGAATAAAAGATATTGGAAATAAAGTAAAAATTTAAACACTTTTTTATTTTAAATCAAAATAGCAACTAATCTTATAACATTTAGATAAATGAAATTAAAGTCTATTCATTTTTGTAAATAAATCCCAAATAACAACGCCTGTAGTAACTGAAATATTTAAAGAATGCTTTGTGCCTAATTGCGGAATTTCAACACATAAATCAGCAGCATTAACCACTTTTTGTTGCACTCCTTTTACCTCATTACCCATTACAATTGCATATTTTTGTTTTTTTTTAGGAAAAAAATCATCCAACTTTGTGCTATTCTCAGCTTGTTCAATGGCTAAAACTTGTACATTTTCGGTTTGTAATTGTTGCACAACTTCCAATGTTTCTTCGGCATACTCCCAATCTACAGATTCTGTTGCACCCAGTGCAGTTTTATGAATATCTTTATTTGGTGGAGTTGCAGAAATACCACAGAGGTAAATTTTTTCAATCAAAAAAGCATCAGATGTTCTAAAGACAGAACCAATATTATTTAAACTTCTAATATTATCCAATACAATTATTAAAGGTGTTTTTGTTATCGATTTAAACTCATCAACAGAAATTCTACCTAATTCATTATTTTTTAATTTCCTCATATCTTGTGAATAAGTTCAGTACAAACTGCAAACTGAATACTATCTACTTTTTCTATCTTCGCAAAACTAATTGAAAAATTTCAAAAAATTGGCAAAACCAAAAGTTAAAAAGGTAACTCCTTTAATGAAACAATACAATGCCATCAAGACTAAATATCCTGATGCAATGTTGCTTTTTCGTGTTGGAGATTTCTATGAAACCTTTGGAGACGATGCCAAAAAAGCAGCCAAAGTTTTAGGCATAACTTTAACAAAAAGAGGAGCTGGTTCTGATTCTGAAACTGCTTTAGCCGGTTTTCCACATCATTCTTTAAATACCTATTTACCAAAATTGGTGAAAGCAGGAATGCGCGTTGCCATTTGTGATCAGTTAGAAAACCCCAAAATGACCAAAACCATTGTAAAACGTGGTGTCACAGAATTAGTTACACCTGGTGTTTCTTTAAATGATGAAGTTTTACAAACCAAAAAAAATAATTTTTTGGCAGCTGTTCATTTTGATAAAAATCAACTTGGAATTTCTTTCTTAGATGTTTCTACTGGCGAATATTTAGTGGCTCAAGGAACTGCAGAATATATTGACAAATTGTTGCAAAACTTCTCACCAAGTGAGGTTTTAGTGCAGAAACAAAACAAACAACAATTTTTAGAATTGTTTGAAAATAGATTTTACACATTTTATTTAGATGATTGGGTTTTCCAAAAAGAATATGCCAACGAAACATTACAAAATCATTTTGAAGTAAAAAACTTGAAAGGTTTTGGAGTTCAAGATTTAAAAAACGGAATTATTGCTGCTGGAGCCGTTTTGTATTATTTATCAGAAACGCAACATAATCAGCTAAAACACATTCAATCTATCAGCAGAATTGCTGAAGATAATTATGTTTGGATGGACCGCTTTACGGTTAGAAATTTAGAACTTTATAACCCAAATTCATTAAACGCTGTTACACTTTTAGATGTTATTGACAAAACCATTTCTCCTATGGGTGGTCGTTTATTAAAGCGTTGGTTGGCTTTGCCTTTAAAAAATATTGATGCTATTAAAAATCGTCATGAATTGGTAAAGTTTTTTATTGATTCTGATGGATTTTCTAAAACGGTAACTTATCAACTCAAACAAATTTCAGATTTAGAAAGATTAATTTCTAAAGTAGCAACAGGAAAAGCTTCTCCAAGAGAAATTGTAATTTTAAAAGATTCTTTAAAAGCGATTTTACCAATTAAAAATGAAGCAGAAAAAAGTAAAAATAATGATGTTAAAGAATTAGGAAAACAACTCAATTCTTGTGATGTTTTAATTGATAAAATATCTAAAAATTTATTTGAAAATGCTCCTGTAAACATCAATAAAGGAAATGCTATTGCCAACAATGTAAATCAAGAATTAGATGATTTACGAGCAATTTCTAATTCAGGAAAACAATATTTAGATGAAATGCTAGAGCGTGAAACAGAGCGCACAGGAATAGCTAGTTTAAAGATTGCGTTTAACAACGTTTTTGGTTATTATATAGAGGTTAGAAACACGCACAAAGACAAAGTTCCTGAAGAATGGATTAGAAAACAAACTTTAGTTTCTGCTGAAAGATACATCACAGAAGAACTAAAAGAATATGAAACCAAAATTTTAGGTGCTGAAGAAAAAATTCAAGCTTTAGAGCAAGAAATTTTCTCCAAATTACTTCAATATATTATCGATTTTGTGCAAAAAGTACAAGAAAATGCTCAAATTATTGCAAAAATTGACTGTTTATTAGCTTTTTCAGTTTTGGCCATTGATAACAATTATGTGCGCCCAATTATGGATGAAAGCACAGATTTAGAAATAAAAAATGGAAGACACCCTGTAATTGAAAAGCAATTGCCAATTGACCAAACGTACATTGCTAATGATGTTGTGTTGAATAGAATTCAACAACAAATTATCATGATTACTGGGCCAAATATGTCTGGTAAATCCGCTATTTTACGTCAAACAGCATTAATTGTTTTACTAGCGCAAATGGGCAGTTATGTTCCTGCACAAAATGCAAAAATAGGAATTGTAGATAAGATTTTTACAAGAGTTGGTGCAAGTGATAATATTTCTATGGGTGAATCTACTTTTATGGTAGAAATGAATGAAACTGCTTCAATTCTTAACAATATTTCTGAACGTAGTTTGGTGTTATTAGATGAAATTGGACGTGGAACCTCGACATACGATGGGATTTCGATTGCTTGGGCAATTTCTGAATTCTTGCATGAACACCCATCCAAAGCAAAAACTTTGTTTGCTACACATTATCACGAACTCAATGAAATGACCGCAACTTTTAAACGTATTAAAAACTTTAATGTTTCTGTAAAAGAGCTAGAAGACACTATTATTTTTTTACGTAAACTTGTTTCTGGAGGCTCAAATCACAGCTTTGGAATCCATGTTGCAAAACTGGCTGGAATGCCAAATATGGTAATTCATAGAGCTAATAAAATCCTAGCTCAGTTAGAAAAAAACAATAAAAACACTGAAGTAAAAGAGGTTTTAAAACAAGCACAACACGAAGAAATGCAACTCAGTTTTTTTCAGCTGGATGACCCTTTATTAGAAAATATTCGTGAAGAAATTTTAGCTACAAATATTGATACTTTAACTCCTATTGAAGCTTTGATGAAGTTGAATGAAATTAAACGAATGTTGATAAAAAAGTAGAAAATAATTCTCCTTTTATTTTACGCTGCATCTTAATAATATGCCTCCAAAATCTTGCCTTCTTTAGCATTTAGTTGCACCTTTTTAAGTGAAGCCGGCAATAATAAAGTTTCTCCTTCATTGATTGTATAAGTTTTTCTCTCACAAATTAGATTTACAGCACCTTCTACACACATATAAATCACAAAAGAATCAATATTAGAATAGTCCTTTTCAACAACAGAATTAATATCTAAAATATTAGTCTTAAAATATGGAGAATGTACAAGTTTATTTGAAATGTTTTTCTCTAAGTGATATTTTGATTTGTAATTTTCGTGAACTTCATAATCTAAAACATCAATTGCCATATTATTATGTAGTTCTCTTTTTTCTCCTGTTTTGGCATCGACCCTGTCATAATCATAAATTCGATAGGTAATGTTAGAAGTCTGTTGAATTTCCGCTAGTAAAACTCCTGCTCCAATTGCATGCACTCTGCCAGTAGGAATATAAAAAGTATCACCTTTTTTTACAGTTTCATGATGCATAACATCAAGAATTGTATTGTTTTCTAAATGCTCTTGGTAAGCTTCTCTTGTTACTTTTTTATCAAAACCAACAATCAATTCTGCATTTTTATCGGCTTGCATTACATACCACATTTCATTTTTACCAAACGAATTGTGTCTTTCTTTTGCAATTTCATTACTTGGATGCACTTGAATAGATAATGGTGTTTTTGCATCAATAAATTTGATCAACAACGGAAATTCTTCGCCAAATTTGTCATAAACTGCATTTCCAACAAAATTTCCTTTAAATTGCCTTGTTAAGTCTCGTAAAGTTTTACCCGATAAATCTCCGTCAGCAACCACAGTTTCGTCACCAGAAACATCAGAAATTTCCCAAGATTCGCCTATGTTTTCTTCTGTATAATTTTTGTTTAAAGCTGTTTTTAACTTTTCCCCTCCCCAAATCCTGTATTTAAAAAGCGGTGTAAACTTTAAAGGATATAAATTCATTGCAATAAGATTTTAGAAATAGCAATTTACTATTAATTTCTATTATCAGAAATAATAATAAAATTGATTTTCAATAAATTACGAAAAGCTTTTAGTATTTTAATTTAAATTGAAGATAAGTGATAGGTTTATCTACTTTTAAATATTGATTTTCATAAAAAGTTTGAGTTTCTATAACTTCTTTTGGAGCACCTGCGTTGTTGTATACATTATGATTTGCGTATAAAATTTTATGACCTGCCCCTTGTAATAAACCTAAAGTATAACCGTGCATAAATTCAGAATCAGTTTTAAGATTTACAATTCCATTCTCATTTAAAACTGTGTGATACTTTTTTAGAAAAGAAGTATTTGTCATTCTATGCTTTGTGCGCTGGTATTTTATTTGCGGATCAGGAAAAGTAATCCAAATTTCAGAAACTTCATTTTCTGCAAAAATTAAATCAACCAACTCAATTTGAGTTCTAACAAAAGCCACATTAGGCAAGTTTTCTTCAATTGCAGTTTTTGCTCCCCGCCAAAAACGAGCTCCTTTAATGTCTATTCCTATATAATTTTTGTTCGGGTTTTTACGAGCTAAAGCAATGGTATACTCGCCTTTACCACAACCAAGCTCAACAATAATAGGATTTGTGTTATCAAAAAAAGAATGCCATTTACCTTTGTAAGAAAAATTGGTTGTAACCTCTTCTCTAGTTGGCTGAATGACATTTTTAAACGTTTCGTTTTCTTTGAAACGCTTTAGTTTGTTTTTGCTTCCCAAGTTGTAAAATTAAGCTCGGTCTTCTGTTCCCTCATTAAAAAATCTTTTAGACTCTTTCATCCAATAATAAAATAAACCTAAAAGAATTACTAAGAATAACCAATTTATACCATTAGATAACCACCATCCTAAATCCGTAGTTGCAAGTTCTAAGCGCAACCATTTAAAAGGCAGAAATAAAACCTCTGTAAATAAATTACCAATCAGTCTAAAAATATTGCTTGCTATCATAACTTAATTATCTTTACGCTGCAAAAATAATAAAAGAAATAATGTTAGCCAATTTTTTAAGCAAATCTAAACCTATCAATTTTATAAGTTTACTTGTTTTCTTTTTCCTTAATTTTTGTATTGCCGTTTTTAGCTCCTTTTTTGATGACGGCTACTCTTTAGACATAGTCATAAACTTGGGTATATTAGCATTGCTTTTTTTTACTATATTTTTTATTTTTAATTTTATAAACACAAGAAATAACTTAACATTCGACAATTCATATGCTTACTTTTTATTTATCGTTTTAGTAGTTATATTGTTGTCTAACTTGATTAATTACAAGATCTTAATTAAAATGACGGTTTATCTTTTATTTTTAAGAAAAATTTATAGTCTAAAATCTAATAAAAAAACGATTGCAAAACTTTTTGATAGTGGTTTTTGGTTGGGCATTTTTTTTATTCTCGAACCTGTTTTTATACTTTTATTTATTCTAATTTACTTAAGTATCTATTTACACAACAAAATTACGATTCATACACTTTTTACACCTTTAATGGGTTTTATTTCTCCTTTGATAATTTTCTTTACTTATAGTTTTTGGTTTGATAAAACTGAAGAATTTACAAGATTGTTTTATTTTGATACTCGTTTTAGTGTGGAACTTTATGTTAAATCAAAATATATTTGGGTAATTGGCACCACTTTTTTTTTAACAATTTTCGCTATAATTTTGAAGTCTTCAAAAGTACTGTCAGTAAACAATACATTTAGAAAAAATTGGATTTTATTAATTACTAATTTCTTTCTATTGATTCTTTTAACAATATTAATCCCACAAAAAACGGAATCAGAACTTATTTATATCCTTTTCCCAATAGCTATTATTTTAGCAAACGGAATTGAGTTAATTGAAAAAAAGCAGTTTAAAGATATGATACTTTATTTCTTTTTCATAGGCTGTGTTTGTTTTCAGTTTTTACTATAATTTTTCTCCAAAAGCTAAATCCCCTGCATCACCTAATCCTGGTATAATATAACCTTTGCTGTCGAGTTCTTCATCTATAGCTGCAATCCATAAATGTGTGTTTTTAGGAAAGTGATTTTTAATAAAACGAACACCCTCTTTAGAGCCAATTACAGTTACAATATGAATTTCTTTTGGAAAACCAGCTTTTTCTATAGCTTCATAAACCGCCACTAAAGATTGTCCAGTTGCTAACATTGGGTCTGCCAAAAGCAACGTTTTATTTTCTATTGCTGGTGATGCAAAATACTCTACCTTAATCTCAAAATCAGCATCATTATTTGGGTGATGTCTGTAAGCAGAAATAAATGCATTTTCGGCGTTATCAAAATAATTTAATAAACCTTGATGTAAAGGTAAACCTGCCCTTAAAATAGAACACAAAACAACGTCATTTTTACAAAGTTGAATTTCCTTTTTCCCTAATGATGTTTCTACATCAAAACTACCATATAACAAAGATTTACTTAACTCATACCCTAAAACCTCTCCTATCCTTTCTATATTTCTTCTAAATCTCAATGAGTCTTTCTGAATCTTAACGTCTCTTATTTCAGCTATAAATTTGTTTAAAATCGAATTGTTTTCTTGTAAGTGATGAACAGTCATTTAAAATGGTTTTAAACAAATATAAAAAAGAAAATACCATTTGAATGCAACATGTAGCGTTTTGAAAACTTAATGGTATATTTTAAAAACAACATTGTAGAACCTTTTTTTACTTAAAAATTCCTCACTTTTGTAGTCAAATTATAATTAATGAAACCTAGAACTTTGGCAATTATTGCCGTTTTTATTGCTACTTTTATTTATGGTATTAATTACACAATTGCAAAAGCAGTTATGCCTCTGTATGTAAAACCATTTGGTTTTATTTTAATTCGTGTTTTAGGAGCTACTGCTATTTTTTGGTGTATTGGTTTATTTGTAAAAACCAGCAAAATAGAAAAACAGGATTATAAAAAAATAGCTTTGGCATCTTTATTTGGTGTTGCTCTAAATATGTTAGCTTTTTTTAAAGGTTTGAGTTATACATCTCCCATAAGTGCCTCTGTAATGATGGTGACTTCGCCAATTATGGTGCTTATTTTTTCCAGTATAATTATCAAGAAAAAGATTTGTAAAAAACAAATTTTAGGCGTTTTTATTGGATTATTAGGCGCAATTTTATTAATTACTTTGGGCAGCTCTTCATCAGGAATAAATACAAGTAATAATTTAGGTAACTTTTTAGTATTTGTAAATGCCGCTTCTTATGGTTTATATTTAGTTTTGGCGAAAAATTTAATCACTAAATATCATCCCATACTATTTGTAAAATGGTTTTATTTATTTGGTTTGGTTTTTGTCCTTCCTTTTAGCGCATCTGAATTTATGGAGATTAACTGGCAAACATTACCTACTAACATCTATTGGAATATTGGTTTTGTAGTGATCTTTACTACTTGCGTGACCTATTTATTTAATCTTTATGGTTTATCAAAATTAAAACCAACTACGGTTAGTGTTTTTATATACCTACAGCCAGTTATTGCTGGTGGTTATGCGTTAGTAGTTGGGAGCGACTCTCTAAACTTAATAAAAATTACAGCTACCTTAATTATTTTTTTAGGGGTATATTTAGTTACAGATCAAAGAAAAAAGACAGCAAAATAAAACTTATCTTTGCAGCTCATTTTAAAACGATGATTGTATGATTCAATCTATGACTGGTTATGGAAAATCTGTGTTGCAATTGCCAACAAAAAAGGTAACCATAGAGATAAAATCTTTAAACAGTAAAAATTTAGATTTAAACGTAAGAATTCCATCTTACTATAAAGAAAAAGAACTTTCTGTTCGTAAAAAATTAGCAAAGTCTTTAGTGAGAGGTAAAATTGATTTTTCAATTTATGTGGAAATGACTGCTGATGAAACCTCTACTTCTGTAAACAAAGCTGTAATAAAAGAATATATTCTGCAATTAAGAAATACGGTTGATGCCAAAAGAGCCTCTGATTTTGAGCTTTTAAAAATGGCTATTTCAATGCCAGATAGTCTTAAAACCGAACGTGAAGAACTGGATGAAAATGAATGGAACAGTATCAGTGAAAATATTGATAAAGCAATAAAAGAAATTGTACAATACAGGACAGATGAAGCTGCTTCTTTAGAAAACGATTTTAAAGAAAGAGTTGCAAATATTAAAACTTATTTGGAAGAAGTTAAAGCTTTAGATTCCGATAGAATTGAAAATGTAAAAATACGTTTACAAAAAGCCATTAGCGATTTAAAGGTGGATACAGATGAAAATCGTTTTGAACAAGAACTCATTTATTATCTCGAAAAATTAGATATTAATGAAGAAAAAGTGCGTTTAGCAAATCATTTAGATTATTTCTTAGAAACATTGGCTACGTCAGATTCTAATGGAAAAAAATTAGGTTTTATAGTACAGGAAATGGGAAGAGAGATAAATACTACGGGGTCTAAAGCTAATTTTGCGCCAATGCAAAAAGCAGTGATTCAAATGAAAAATGAATTAGAACAAATTAAAGAACAAATCTTAAACGTACTATAAATGTCAAGTTTTAAAGGTAAATTATTTGTATTCTCTGCCCCTTCTGGATCTGGAAAAACTACAATTGTTCGTCATTTATTAGCGCAAGAAAAATTCAATTTAGACTTTTCGATATCCGCAACTTCTAGAGCGCCAAGAGGAGAGGAAAAAGATGGTGAAGATTATTATTTTATCTCTTTAAAAGAGTTTAAAAATAATATTAAAAGCGATAAATTTTTGGAGTGGGAAGAGGTATACAGAGACAATTTTTATGGCACACTAAAAACAGAAGTTGAACGTATTTGGGCACAAAATAAACACGTTATTTTTGATATTGATGTGGTCGGTGGCTTACGTATTAAAAAGAAATTTCCAGAAGAAACATTGTCTGTTTTTGTAAAACCACCAAGTGTAGATGAGTTAAAAATTCGCTTAAAAAAGCGATCTACAGAAAGTGAAGATAAAATAAATATGCGCATTGCAAAAGCGTCTGTAGAATTAGCTACAGCGCCTCAATTTGATAAAATTATTAAAAATTACGATTTAGATATTGCTTTAAAAGAAGCTGAAAATTTAGTGAATGATTTTTTGAAATTGAACAATAATTTATAAATAAAAAAAAGTTATTTACGGTTCTTTTTTCTATTTTCTTTTCAAAAAAATATGAGTAAAATAGGTTTATATTTTGGTACTTTCAACCCTATACATGTTGGGCACTTAATCATTGCCAATCATATGGTTGAAAACTCAGATTTAGATGAAATTTGGATGGTAGTAACTCCTCATAATCCTTTTAAAAAGAAAAGTTCTTTATTAGAAAATCACCATAGATTTGAGCTCGTATATAGGGCTACAGAGCACTATGCAAAAATTAAACCTTCAGATATTGAATTCAAATTACCTCAACCAAATTATACAGTACATACTTTGGCACATATTTCTGATATTTATGCTGATAAAGAATTTTGTTTAATAATGGGTGAAGACAATTTAAAAAGTTTCCATAAATGGAAAAATTACGAAACTATTTTAGAGCATCATCATATTTATATATATCCCAGAATTGCTGATGGGAATGTAGATCATCAGTTTAAAAATCATCCAAAGATTCATAAAGTTACAGCGCCTATAATACAGATTTCATCAACAATGATTAGGAAAGGAATTCAAGCCAAAAAAAACATAAAACCAATGTTAAGTGCAGAAGTTTGGGAATACATAGATGAAATGAATTTTTATAAAAAATAGATTGTCTATTTTTGCGTTATCATTTGCAAAACAAACATTTTTGGAACCTAATAATAAAAAAGGAAAATTTAAACAAAAGCTTACTGATAAATACAGATTGGTGGTTTTAAATGAAGATACTTTTGAGGAACGTTTCTCTTTAAAATTATCACGTTTAAATGTTTTTGTTTTAGGTGGTTTGCTCTCTTTTTTGTTAATTTTAGTGACCACATTTATCATCACTTTTACACCTGTTAAAGAATTTATTCCTGGATATTCATCTACTGTATTAAAAATACAAGCTACTAAATTAGCCATTCAAACAGATTCTTTAAAACGTAAATTAGATATACTAAACGATTATACAAAAGCTTTAGGGCCAATTCTTACCGGAGAAATTGAACCAGAAATTATAGATTCAGTAGAATTGGCTTCTGGAAAATTTATAATAAAAGATAGTTTATTACATGCCACTAAAGAAGATTCTATTTTTAGAGAAAAGATAGAAAGTCAAGATCGTTTTCCGATTCAAAATAACGCTACAAGCAATGTTAAAATTGTATTTTTTGCACCTTTAACGGGTAGCATTTCGCAAAATTTCGATTCAAAATCGAAACATTTAGCTGTAGATATTGTTGCTAAAAAAAACACCGCTGTAAAAGCTATAGCAGATGGAACTGTAATATTCTCTGGTTGGAATACAGAAACTGGTTATGTTATTATTCTAAAACATGACCATGATTATATTTCTGTATACAAGCACAACGGTATTTTATTAAAAGAACAAGGAGACTTTGTAAAGTCTGGCGAAGTAATTGCTAGTGTTGGTTCTACAGGCGAATTAACAACCGGACCACATTTACACTTTGAACTTTGGAGTGGTGGTTACGCAGTAAATCCTACAAATTTGATTGATTTTAAATAATGAGTATAAAATCTGTATTTGCAATTCCGTTTGCTAAAATTGCAACAAAAAGAGTTTTAAAATGGGCAAATAACCCTCATAAAACACAAGATAAAGTTTTTAAAAAACTAATTTTAAAAGCAAAAAATACTGCCTTTGGAAAAGATCACGATTTTAAAAAAATTATTACTTATGATGATTTTAAAAAACGTGTAAAAGTAACTGATTACGAAGGTTTACGTAAATATGCTGACAGGGTTGTAGCTGGAGAATCAGATATTCTTTGGCCCGGTAAACCACTATATTTTGCCAAAACTTCTGGCACAACTTCCGGAGCAAAATACATTCCGATTACAAAAGATTCTATGCCTACACATATTAAAGCAGCAAGAAATGCCTTGTTATTTTACATTGTAGAAAAGAATAATAGAAGTTTTGTAGATGGTAAAATGATGTTTTTACAAGGAAGTCCTGTTTTAACTAATAAAAATGGCATAAAATTGGGGCGCTTAAGCGGAATTGTTGCGCATTATGTGCCTAAATATTTATTAAAAAATAGATTGCCAAGTTGGGAAACAAATTGCATTGAAGATTGGGATACTAAAGTTAATGCTATTGTAGAGGAAACAATTAATGAGGATATGACTGTAATTAGCGGAATTCCTTCTTGGGTACAGATGTATTTTGAAAAACTACATGAAAAAACTGGAAAAAAGATTTCAGAAATTTTTCCCAACTTCAACTTCTTTGTTTACGGTGGTGTAAATTTTGAGCCATATAAAAATAAGTTCGAAAGTTTAATCGGTAAAAAGATTGATTACATTGAATTATACCCTGCATCTGAGGGCTTTATTGCTTATCAAGATTCGCAAACAGAAAAAGGAATGCTGCTTCAATTGAAATCTGGTATATTCTATGAATTTATTCCCGCTAACGAGTTTTTTGATGATAATCCTACAAGAATATCTATTAAAGATGTAAAAATTGGTGTTAACTATGTTATCATTTTAAACACAACTGCCGGGCTTTGGGGTTATAATATTGGAGATACTGTTGAGTTTACATCAACAAAACCGTATAGAATTATAGTTACAGGAAGAATTAAACATTTTATATCGGCATTTGGTGAACATGTTATTGGTAAGGAAGTTGAAAAAGCTTTACGCGATGCTACTAAAAATACCGAAATTATTATCAGTGAGTTTAGTGTAGCTCCTCAAGTAAACCCTGAAAAAGGTTTGCCCTATCATGAATGGTTTGTCGAATTTGAAAACGAACCAAAAAATTTAGAAGATTTTGCTAGTAAAGTAGACGCTTCTATGCAGTTTCAAAACATCTATTATTTTGATTTGATTGAAGGAAAAGTTTTACAACCATTAATTATAAGAACTGTAAAAAAAGGAGGTTTTCATGCTTATATGAAATCAATTGGTAAATTTGGAGGTCAAAATAAAATCCCTCAATTATCTGATAACAGAAAAATTGCTGATATTTTGCAAGGTTTTTTAAAGAAATAGAATAAAATTATTTACAGACTTAGTTATAGTTTTGGTTATTGTTTACTTTTGCAACAAATTTAGAAACAGACATTAATGAGTACAATTAGAATCACAAAGCAATTTACTTTTGAAGCAGGTCACGCTTTATATGGTTACGATGGTAAATGTAAAAACTTACACGGACATTCTTATAAATTGTTTGTTACTGTAGCTGGATCTCCTATAGCTGATCCCAAAAATGTAAAATACGGAATGGTGATTGATTTTGGCGATTTAAAAAAAATCGTAAACGAAGAGATTGTTGATGTTTTTGATCATGCAACTGTATTCAATAAAAATACACCACATTTAGAATTAGCAAATGAACTTATTAAAAGAGAACATCATGTTTTGCTGACAGACTATCAACCTACAACAGAAATGATGGTAATTGATTTTGCTGATAAAATAAAAAAACGCTTACCAAAAAACATCAAATTACATTCTATAAAACTGCAGGAAACAGATACTAGTTTTGCAGAATGGTTTGCATCTGAAAACTAAAAAACAAATAACTATGAAATCAATAAAAAGAATATTAGTATTATTAATTACATTCTCTTTTATAAATTGTAATGAAAGTGACAATACCCCATCATATCCCTTAAACTATGAAAATATTGCTGGTTTGTATGGCATTGAGAGCTTAAGTGCTGATGTCCAAACAACTATTAGTGTTAGTGGAATTCCTGTTACGGCAAGTGCCAATGCTGTTGGTGATACTTTTCAAGTTGATATGATGATAAATGCAGACAGAACTTACACTATTAATGGAGAATATAGAATTATTACTACAACTAGAGTTCCTGGAGCATCCCCATTAACAGAAGAAGAAATTGTAGTTGTTGATGAAGATGGAACTTATGTAATTAATGAAAATTCAATTACTTTTACAGACCCTAATGCAGAATTTTTAACTGGAGTATTAAATGTAACTGTATTTAATGAAGATAGTTTTACTCTTACTCAAGAGCTTGAAGAATCAGATTCATCTACAAACACATCTGTATCCGCTGACCTAGCTGTAGGTTTTATAAGAAAATAAAACTAGAAGTTGTAAAAAGTCTTTATTATTTTCCATTAAAAGTATTCATTGTATTGGCTAAACCAGCTGTACCAAAAGAGGTTATTACTTTTGCTGAAGTTGGTAAACGCTCTATTAACTGACTGGTTTCTTCTTTACTCCATTTACCCAAAACATAATCTACCTGGCGCCCTTTAGCGTAATCAGCTCCAACACCAAATCTAAATCTTGGGTATTTGTTTGTACCTAATTTTTCTTGAATATCTTTTAAACCGTTGTGACCTCCATCACTTCCTTTTGCTTTTAGACGAATTGTACCAAAATCTATATTAAGATCATCTGTAACTACTAAAATATTTTCTATGCCTATTTTTTCTTTTTGCATCCAATATTTTACAGCTTTCCCACTTAAATTCATATAGGTACTAGGTTTTAAAAGTATAAAAGTTCTGCCCTTAAACCTAAAATTGGTAATAGCTCCTAACTTTTCTGTTTGAAAGCTTACTTCGTGCTCAACAGCAACCTCGTCAAGGATTTTAAAACCAATATTGTGACGTGTATCTGTATATTTATCACCAATATTCCCTAAACCTATTATTAAAAACTTCTTCATTAATTCTTCTTTAGATACTTTTTTGTCACCAAATATTCTTACAATAAAGGACTTTAAATTCATACTTCAAAAATAAGAAGAAATATGCTCACCAGGGGGCTAAGTGCGTTGAACATAAAAAAAAGCGTTACAAATTGTAACGCTTTTTAAAATTATGAATTTATGACTTATTCTGCAACTTCAGCCTCATCTTCTTCAGAAACTGTTGCATTACGTGAAGTTCTTACTTGCACAACAACCGTGTTGTCTGGGTGCATGAAAGTATAATCATCACTTTTTAAAGATGTAATAAATAATTTATTTCCAATTTTTAATTTAGAAATATCTGCTTCAACAAAATCTGGTAAGTTAGCTGGAATAGCTTTTACTTTTAACTTACGATTTGTAAAACGCAAAGACCCTCCATTTAAAACTCCTGGAGAAGTACCCGATAATTTTACAGGAATATTCATTGTGATTTCTTTATCATCAAATAATTGATAAAAATCTACATGTAAGATTTTATCAGTTACTGGATGAAATTGAATGTCTTGTAAAATTGCACTAATTTTTTGTCCATCAACATTAAGACTTGCGGTATACACATTTGGAGTATACACCAAGTTTTTAAACGCTTTTTCTTCTGCTGAAAAGTGTATTGGCTGTTCTCCTCCGTATATAACGCAAGGAACCATTCCAGCATTACGTAAGGCTTTAGTAGCTACTTTGCCCACGCTTTCTCTTTTTGATCCTTTAATTGTAATTGATTTCATTACTTTTTATTATAATTTACATTAAAAATTTACCACTAATTGATGTGTTATCCTGTACTTTATGCATAACATCAGCAAATAATGGCGCGCAAGATACAACTTTTATTTTAGAAGTCTTCTTTTTTAAAGGAATGGTATCTGAAACAATTAACTCTGTTAATGCCGAGTTTTCAATTTTCTCATAAGCACCTCCTGATAATATTGGATGAGTGCAAATTGCTCTTACACTTAAAGCGCCTCTATCTTTCATTAAATTGGCCGCATGTGCTAAGGTGCCTCCTGTATCAATCATATCATCTACCAAAATTACATTTTTGCCTTCAACATCTCCAATTAATTCCATATGACCAATTACGTTCGCCTTTTTACGTTGCTTATAACAAATTACAACATCTGAAAGTAAATGCTTAGAATATGCATAAGCTCTTTTTGAGCCACCCATGTCAGGCGATGCAATTGTTAAATTATCTAACTTTAAACTTTCTATATATGGCATAAAAATAGTGGATGCAAACAAATGGTCTACAGGTTTTTCGAAAAATCCTTGAATTTGATCTGCATGCAAATCCATTGTCATAATTCTTGTTGCTCCTGCAGATTCTAAAAGCTTTGCTACTAATTTTGCTCCAATGGCAACTCTAGGTTTATCTTTTCTATCTTGTCTAGCCCAACCAAAATAGGGCATAACTGCTGTAATATGTCTTGCAGAAGCTCTTTTTGCGGCATCACACATCAATAACATCTCCATTAAATTATCTGCATTTGGAAATGTAGAACCAATAATAAAAACTCGCCTCCCTCTTACAGATTCTTCAAAAGCCGGTTGAAACTCTCCATCACTAAAATAAGTTGTTATTACATTTCCTAATTCTGTGTTGTATTCTTTAGCTATATTTTCAGCTAAAACTGTACTCTGTCTGCATGCAAAAAGTTTTGGTGCAAGTTGACTAGTTGTCATAAAATAAGGTTTTTTGTTGTGTTGTTGTTCGTTTACAAAAGTAAAAATTAATTGTTGAGTGTGAAATTAAATTTTCTACTTTAAAAACTAAAAATATTTAGTAGATTTGCAAACCAATTTGGTTTAGGCTCAAGTGGCGGAATTGGTAGACGCGCTGGATTCAAAATCCAGTTCTTTCGAGAGTGTGGGTTCGATTCCCACCTTGAGTACAAAAGAAAACCTCAATTTATTGATATTCATTAATTTGAGGTTTTTTATTTTTATAATTTGTACGATTTCTGTTTTGTATATAAAAAAGAAAGTTGTTTCAAGGCTTCATTTCGTGAATTACTCCAAATAGCTACCAATATTAGAATACCTGCCTTGTAATTACCAACTTTTTAAACTTTGGGTATTAGTAATATTATTTTGTTATTGACTTATAAGTAAACTCCACAGAAAATTAATCAACTAGCCAAAAAAAACCAGGATTATTGTTTTGTAATGTTGATTCGTGATCTCTTGTTTTTAGTTACATATAATTAGCCCTTTTTATCACTATTAATATTTTTAGAAATAACTTTGAAAGTTTTCAATAAAAAATATTTATTTTTGTAAAAAAACCATGCAATCATACATTTTTAAAATTACTGCACTATTATTATTTTTCACAGCAATATCTTGTACTGATTCACCTGAAAATGAAACAGTATTTAATCTGGTTGGAGAATGGAATATAAAAGAAAAAACAGAAAATGGCTTTGATGTTTTGGATAACTGCCAAGCAAGGAGTTTGATTAAATTTAATTCCGATGGCACATTTGTTTCTTCATTATATTATTCTGATAATGGCTCATTTCTGGACTGTGAACTGGAGGAAATTCAAAATGGTGGTTGGGAATTAAAAGACAAAAGTATATATATAGGCATTGACCTTCTATTTGAAATAGATATTATAGATAACGATACCTTTATGGTAGCTGAAGAAGACGGAGATATAATAGAAATTTGGGTTCGTGATGTTAAATCAATAGTGGATTCATTTTAATTTTTTTAAGCCGTTCTTTGGCAAACTTGGGCTGCCAAATGATTAATGATTGTAAGGCCACTATAGTGTTTATCAATATAAATATAATCAACATTCAAATCGATTTCAACTCTATCAAATATAATTGAAGATAGCTCTGCATTTTTATCGTTTTCATAATAATCTTAAACTGATAATTTTATTAACCATGGAGGCAATAAATCAATCAACTTGAGTAAAGAAAAAAGCCTCAATATTTAGACATCTTTTTTAAGACTCTAGAGTTTATAATAGTATTATAACACTCATTATTTAGGATTTCTTCAATATTTTGAATGCCTTAAAACACAATTTTAACTAAATTATTTTTTGAGTTATAGCTCGTTTTTCTGTTATTATTTTTAAAAAATATATTCCTTTACTAAATTTAGAGAAAACATTTTTTTGATTTGATGAAAAATCAGAAAAATTATTTGTTGATAAAAGTTCGCCACTTATTGAAAATACTTGAACTTTTGATGATTTAATTTTTGAATTGTCAAAAGTTAATAAATTATCTACAGGGTTTGGAAATACCGAAAGTTCTTTACTAATAATAGTATTATTGTTTGACAATAAGTTAGATAATAGATATTGTAGAGCATCATTTGCCATAAGCTGAGGGTAATGACCAACGTCTTTCTAATTCATGTTTTTCCCAATTATATGTGGCCCCCATATTTACAGCAGTCGTCTGAGCTGTCTCAAAATAATATTGACCTCTTACCAATCTGTTCGTTCCTTGCTGCTCATCTACCACAGCATTTCTCCTTAAACCGGCATTACCGTTCGTGTCATTTTTACCTAAATGGATAATTAGTTTTCTTGAAAATGCTGCTGTTAAATCTTCTTTTAGTAATTGTCCATTATCGATTACATAAGGAAAACTCACTCCAGTTTCTGGTACTGTGCACCAGCCCGCATTGGAGCAAACTGCTGTAGCTAATTTACTACCTGGCAAATAAGTCACAAAACGATGCAAGAATTGAGCACCTCCAGAATGTTTTTACCACTGTAATTCCAATGAGATTCGTCCCAAGTTCCATTGTCTGCTATCTCTTACTTTCTAGACACCACAGAATCATCATGTTCCCAAATGGTATCATCATCAGCATCTGTTTCTGTTTCTGTTTTACCAAACTAACTTACTACATTGTTATTTAAAACAATATGATAGCCATCATTACCATTAGTTGATGTGCCAACAACAATAGTATTACTAGTGTCAAAAGTTGTTGACGGAAACTCTACCAGCATTAAAGCAAGATTTCTAACAATGTATACAAAAGAATCTGTAACTAATCCTAAAGCAGAAATATCAATTTGTGTGTTTCCCTAAGGACTTCCATTTATATTTAAGATTCATAACAAAACAATCTATTTTTCAATTATAAATATCTTGAAAAAGAAAAAGCTCTGAAAAATTTCAGAGCTTTTATAAATTTATGGTTTTTAATAGATTATTTAATCACTAATTTTGAAGTAGCTGTTTTATTTCCTTCAGTCACTTTTAAAATATATACTCCAGATGTTATCAAGGATACATCAATATCAGATTTTGTTCCTGATACATTTTGAACGAAAACTTTTTTACCTAATACATTATAGATAGACACTTGTTTTACATCGGAACTTGATGTGCTTAAAACAAATTTTCCATTAGAAATAGGGTTTGGATATGTTCCGAAACCTTCGATAATATTATTATTAATACCTAATACAATATCTGCTAAAGATGTTCCAAATATCTGAAATGTTCCATTAAATTCTGAAGCAAGCCCAGTAATATTTGCACTTGATGACGGTATAATTTCCCCTATTAAATCTGCATTACTAAAAGCTGTCCTAAATACTAATGTATTTGTACCATCAGTAATATCGTAATTTTGACCTGATCCAAAAACGGCACTACCATCAGCATCTGAAAAAGATACATCGTTAATAGTTATCCACTCAGATTCGTAATCTTCAAAATTGGCTGTTAAATCACCTATAGTTACTACTTGAGCTGAAATAGCATTGCCTGTACTTGTAGCATTACCAGGATCTCCTTGCGGTATAAACTGAAGAACACCTCCAAAAGAGCCTAGCTTTCCTTGAATTCCAGTAATACCATCACCAACATTATAAGATGTTGTAATAATACCATCGTTATCGTCAATCAAAATAGCACCCGATGCATCTTGTATATATTTTTGGTTCCTTGACGATCCTACATACGTTAAAACTACTTCATTTGATAAATCATAATAATTCCCTTCTGTAGCAGTTCTTAAATCTGCTAATGAAGCAATTTGAGAATATGTAGCAACCGAAAATGACACAGAGGAAGATACTACGGGAGAGAGAGAATTACCGTCATTGTCTACAAGTTCTGCAATAAGCGTATAACTTGAACCTGGGTTTACATTTATATTTTCTGGTGTAGTAGAAAATTGATTTGAGATATCATCTTGCTGACCAGACTCTTGTAAAGTTCCTTTTATATATCCATCACCTGAACCATCACTATTACCTGAACCATCATCACCTGATAATGTAAAATTGTTGATATTTAAAGAAACAGGGACTTCTGTCGTTTCAGGAGAAAAAACTTGATTGTCCGTAACTCCTGCAATAGACAATGATGGTTCTGTTGGAGCTGAAAAAACTAGAACATCATCAAAAGTTTGTCCGATCATTAAATTATCTACCCTTATAGTTTCATTTTCAGATGAATCAGATTGCCTTAATTCAAATTCCTTAACGCTATTCGCTCCATCTTCTGCTCCTACAATTGAAGTATCAGTTGAAGATGAGGGATCTATCCACAAGGATGCTGTACCTGTATCTTGATCATATTTAATAAGAGCCCTATATTTCGTGCCAAAGATTAAATCTGTAGCCCAAATTACATCAGCTGTTGAAGCTGCAGATGATATACCTATAGAGTAGTCTCCATTTGCTGAAGGAGGCACAATATCAACTCTAGCTTTAAAATCCAAATGAGCAAAATATTCGTTATCTGACCCACTATATACTGCTCCTAAATCATCTACAGAAAAGTCAAAAGCCACATAGACACTGCCTGAAATTTCTGTAAATGCTAGTTTAACATCTTCACTAGGCGTTCCATGTTGAACAACGGCTTCCCCAGAAACCACCTGAAAATCGCCAGATGTTCCACCCTCTCTAGCCCAACCTCCATTAGGAACAAGACTTCCATCGGCATAATCAAAGCCCTCTGCTAAAATAACTTGCCCAAAAGAAATTATACTAAAACTAAATGTTAGTAATAAAGTAAATAAGTAATTTTTTTTCATGTTTGAATTGATTTTAATTAAGTTATAAAGTTAAAAAATATTATCAACTAATTGGTGTTTCGTTAAATTAACTTATAGTTAAGTTCTTAATAGTAAACATGTAATTATAATATTGCTCTATGCGAACAAAAAATATGAGGGAATTCTTTAGAATAAATTTAGGATGACGCAATAAAATTACCTTGGGGAATACTTTTACTTTTTGGTGGCGGAATGGCTTTGGCTTCAAGGTTTGACTCAAGTGGTTTGGCAAATTGGATTGGCTCTCAAATGACCTCATTTAGCAGTATTCCGTTAATATTGTTGTTATTTATCCTAATAGCATCTGTAAACTTTCTAACAGAAATTACATCAAATTTAGCCACTACAGCAATGTTGCTACCAGTATTAGTTTCTTTAGCATCCGCATTTGGCGTGCATCCATATTTTCTTTAAGTTGGAGCAACAGTTGCAGCTTCTTGCGCTTTTATGCTTCCTGTAGCAACTCCTCCAAATGCAGTTGTGTTTGGCTCTGGCTATTTAAAAATAGAAGACATGGTTAAAAAAGGAATTTGGCTAAATATTGCGTCAATTATTCTACCAACACTGTTTGTTTACTTTCTACTTCCATTAATTTGGAATTTAGTTTGATAAAGAGGCTTCTGATGCAATTTTAATAAATTAAGTATATCTATTTTACGCTAAAAACCCTTGATAAAAAAATCAAGAAAATATAAAATAAGTTATCATTCGTAAATCATATGAAGGCTTTAAATATCACAATTGAAAAAATTATAGCGATATTTGATACTTACTGCTCAAATAAAAATAAAAATTGGATTCAAAAGAACGTTTATTAATGGATATTATTAATGGATATCGCGAGGTATTATTTGAAAGATATCTGTATAAAAATATAAAAGAGAACTTTGATATTCCAGCAACCATAGATGAAAAAACGGTAACTGATTTTAGAACCTATTACCTCTCTTATGTTTATCCTGAATATTACAAAAGAATGGCATTAAATGATGCTTTTAACAGTTTGGATGATTACTCAAAAAATCCACAGAAATTACTAACAATTCTTTTAGATACCTCTCGATTAATTTTTAAGTATGGCATACATCTGCCTAAAATAATAAAAACAGGCCTCAAAGCACTAAAATCATTTAAAGCTGTTCAGACTTTTGAAACCACTTTTGTTAAAGAAGCAATAAGTAAAAAAATAGAAGCTCCTTTTGATGTTGAAAAATTTAATGTTTTACTAAAATCATTATCTAGAAAAGAAATCAATACTTTTATCAATACCTCACAAGCACTGTTCAATACATTGCACGACAGAAAACAGGTTCAAAAAATCAAGGAAATTATTCAGCATTTAATTAGAGTGATGAAAAGTAAAAAAGAAGCTTATTCCGACAGCCAAATAAAAGGTTTAGAAATTGGTTACGAATTGTTAAATGAAGGTGATAAACTATTTCATAAACTCTCTAAAAAGGATCAAAAAAAATTGATTTACTTAATCATAGACATTGAAAAAGATATGTTGAGTAAACTTAACTAATAAGTTTTATATGAATATTCCATTAGGGAAATTTAAAATTTATAACCGTTTGGGATATGCCTTAAGCAATTCAAATTAAACCTATTTAATCTTTCTGAAATTTTTTAATCGTTTAATTTTACCAATTACTTTCTTCAATCAAAGAATTAATAGCGTTGTTTATAGATTGCTCAAGAAATTTATAATCACCCCTTGAAATGAAAAATTCTTTAAAGACTCCTTTTTTATTTATTACGATGTCTTCTACATCTTCTTCACGATCAATATCATAGGTTCTCTGTTTAATGTTTTTTACATAGAATCTTGTTCTTTCTCCCTTATGTTGCACAATTAATTCAGCACTATTAATATTTCTTAAGTAAGCCTTACTTTTACTCGTGCTTTTCAAGGATATTGTTTGAGATTCAATTTCAATATTTTCATCAAGAATTTTTTCCCAAACTAATTCATTATTTGAAGTTATTTTAAAGTAGCCTTGCCCATAACTAAAGGATAAGGTTAATAAAGCGGAAAGCAGAAGTAATTTTTTCATAATTTAAGTTTATCATTTTAATGTATTCAAAAAATACAAAAATCATACCGTTTTTTTAATTAATTTATATGGGGTTTAGAAATAACTGAATTGAGGTAAAAACATTTGCCACTAGTATAATTCGTATTTCATAGAACACTATTTCTAGTAAGATTTTAAACCACTTTTATTTGTCATTTTTTTAAGTTTAAATTTTTTATATTGAAGTCTAGCGATTAATTTCTCAATTAATAATTGCTTTACTATTTGATTAAAAATAAAAAAGACTGCCAGTAGTTTGCTAAAAAAATAGGTAAATTTGAGAAGTACACTTTAAAAGTATCAAGTGTTTTAAAACAAAAAAAGCACCTACATTACTGTAAGTGCTTGAAATTATAAAGTGGTCCCACATGGACTCGAACCATGGACCACCTGATTATGAGTCAGGTGCTCTAACCAACTGAGCTATAGGACCTATAATTTTGGTTTGCAAATGTACTATTTATTTTAAATTATTTGCAAATAAAATCTAATAATAATTAAACTGTTCTGTTCATTAACCAAGTTCCAAAACTTCTCAGCTTATCTTTACTTTCTTTTGTAATATTCATTTTATCTAAATTATCAAAAGCTTTGTCTGTAAAAGTTCTAATTTCTTGAGAAATTAGTAAAGGAATGTCATTAATTTCAAATATTCGTTTTACCTCCTCTATTTTTGTATTGTTTTCAGAAAACTTATTTTGATAGAAAAATTTTAATTTTTTGGAAGTTTCCTCATCAGATAATTCCAAAGCTTTTAAATAAAGGTAGGTTTTTTTGTTTTCTATAATATCACCCCCTATTTGTTTACCGAAAGTTTCAGGGTCACCAAAAGCATCTAAATAATCATCTTGTAACTGAAAAGCTAAGCCTAAATTTAAACCAAAATCATAAATTAAATTGGCATTTTCTTCACTAGTTTCTGAAACAATTGCACCCATTTTTAAAGCTGCAGCAACTAAAACTGATGTTTTTAATCGAATCATATTCATATATGCATCAATAGTAACGTCATCTCTTGTTTCAAAATCCACGTCTAATTGCTGCCCATCACAAACCTCTAAAGCCGTTTTGCTAAATAGTTTTGCTAACTTTTGAAAAACTATAGGTTCATAATCTTCAAAATATTTATAAGCTAAAATTAGCATAGCATCACCAGAAAGAATACCCGTGTTCAAATCCCATTTTTCATGAACTGTAGGCTTACCTCTTCTTAAAGGCGCATCGTCCATAATATCGTCATGTACCAAAGTAAAATTATGAAAAACTTCAACAGCTAAGGCTGCCGGCAAAGCTTTTTGGTAGTTGTTAGAAAAAATATCAGCTGCCATTAAAGTTAGAACTGGCCGAATTCTTTTGCCTCCCAATTGTAAAATATAATCTACAGGTTCATATAAATTTTTAGGTTCTTTTATCCAATTTTTTGATTCTAAATAACCTAAAAACTGTTGTTGATAGTGTAAAATATCCAAATCTTAATTTTTTTGTAAAAATACAGTAAAGAAATTGCTCTTTTTGAATGAAATGTTAAAAAAACATTAAAACTTTGGAAACTTTTTTTGTTTCTAAAGTTTCCTGTTGTATTTTTGCGCTATGCAAATGCGTGATAAAATTTTAGAAAAATCAAACGAACTTTTTTTAAACTTAGGTTTTAAAAGTGTTACTATGGATGAGATTGCAGGAGCTTTGGGAGTTTCTAAAAAAACAATTTATAAGTATTTTAAAAATAAAACTGATTTGGTTAATGCAGTTACCAATCATATTTTCAATATCATTTCATCGGGTATAAATGACATTTGTGCTTTAAAAGAAAATCCTATTGATGAGCTATTTAGTATTAAGCAATTTGTTATGTATCATTTAAAGGATGAGAAATCTTCTCCTCAATATCAACTTCAAAAATATTATCCAAAAATTTACATGTCCTTAAAGCAAAAGCAGTTTAATGTAATGCATGATTGTGTAAAAGAAAACCTTACATATGGCATTGAATTAGGAGTTTACAGAGAAAATATAGATGTTGAATTTATCTCTAGAATTTATTTTACTGGAATTATTGGTATTAAAGATAAAGACCAATTTCCTTTGAATAATTATTCAATGAAAACTTTAATGAACTATTATTATGAATATCATTTAAGAGGAATTTGTACAGAAAAAGGCATTAAAAAATTAGAAAAACAATTAAAAAAGAATCAAATATAAATGAAGAAATACGTATACATCATTTCTTTTTTAGCTTTTACATCAATATTAAAAGCACAAGAAAAAACAATGGAACTTTCTTTAAAAGAAGCCATTGACTTTGCGCTAGTAAACAGCTATAATGCAAAAGCGGCTAGTAATGATATTAAAGTTGCTAAAGAAACAGTTTGGGAAACTACTACTATAGGATTACCACAAATTAGCGGAGCTTTAGATTATCAAAATTTTTTAAAACAACCTATTAGTGTTGCTGATATAAACGGTGATGGTGTTAACGAAGAGTTTGTTTTTGGCACAAAACAAAATGCAAACGCCTCAGTAACCTTAACACAACTAATTTTTGATGGCTCTTACTTAGTGGGTTTACAAGCATCTAAAACATTTTTAAAAATCTCTGAACAAGCAAAAGAAAAAACAGCACTGCTAACAAGAGAAGCTGTAATTAACGCTTATGGCAATATTTTGATCGCAGAAAAAACCATCGAGATTCTCAAAAGAAACCAAGCTGTAAATGACAAAATTCTTAAAGAAACTACACTGGCGTATGATAATGGATTAACGGAACAAGAAAACGTTGAACAGTTCGAAATAATTAAAGGAAATGTAGAAAACAACATCAAAGCCTCAGAGAGATTAAAAGGAATTGCCTACCAAATGTTAAATATTGCCATAGGTACTCCTATTAATACTCAAGTTGTCTTAACAGATACTTTAGAGTCTTTAGTTGTTGAAAGTACCGATTTAAATTTATTAGTAGAAGAATTTGATATCACAAATCACATAGATTTTAGAATTGCAGAAAACGACAGAGAAACAAAACGTTTAATGGTTCAGTTAGAAAAAAGTAAAAATTTACCAAGTTTAAGTGCCTTTGTAAATTACGGCACTCAGGCTTTTTCTAATAATTTCAACTTTTTTAAAACTGAACAACGTTGGTTTCAATCCTCAACATTAGGCGTAAGTTTAAACGTTCCCATTTTTAGTAGTTTTGGTAGAAAAGCAAAAACAGCAAAAGCAAAATTTGATTTAGAAACTGCTGATGTTCGCTTAGAGGAAACCAAACAGCAACTTAGTTTGGCCGCTCAAAGCGCAAAGAGCGATTATCAATTGAGTATTGATAATTATGAAACTGCACAAAAAAACTTAAACCTTGCAGAAAGAATTGAGAAAAAACAACAAATAAAATTTAACGAGGGTCTTACCACAAGTTTTGATTTACTACAAGCTCAAAATCAATTACATAGTCAGCAAGATTCTTATGTAAGAGCAATGTTAAACATAATTGCCAAAAAAGCTACTCTAGAAAACGCCTTAAACATTCCAATTAAATAAACAAATCAGAAATGAGAAAAATATATTCACTAGCACTCGCAATGTTCATTTTATCCTCTTGTGGAGGTGATAAAAAACAACAGTCTTTAGAAGCTGTTATTGCAAGCCAAAACTTAAAACAAATTCGTACTAAAAAGTCTGAATTAGATAAAAAAATACAAGAAATTTCTAATGAAATCAAACAGTTAAACACAGCTATAGAAAAACTAGATACATTAAAAAAAGTACCTTTAGTTACAGCAATTACTATTAAAACCGAAGTTTTTAATCATTATTTAGAATTACAAGGTGATGTGAAAACAAAACAAAACGTTTTAATTTATCCAGAAATGCCTGGAAGATTAGAAAGAGTTTATGTTAAAAAAGGGCAAAAAGTTAAAAAAGGGCAATCTCTAGCCAAAATTGATGATGGAGGAATGGCACAACAAGTGGCTCAATTGGAGGCTACAACTGCTTTAGCAAAAACAACTTATGAGCGTCAAAAAAGGTTGTGGGACGAAAAAATTGGATCAGAAATTCAATTTTTACAAGCAGAAACAAATTTTAAATCGCAAACAAACGCTTTAGCGCAACTGAAAAAACAGTTGGATAAAACAACAATTAGAGCTCCTTTTTCAGGAATTATAGATGATGTTATCAAAGACCAAGGAACAGTTGTAGCTCCTGGCCCTAGTTCAGAAGTCTTTAGAATAGTGAATTTAGCAAATATGTTTATTCAAGCAGATGTTCCTGAAACTTACATTTCAACCATTACTCCAGGAAAAACAGTAGCAATTGAATTTCCCGTATTAGGAAAAAACGTAAACACTAAAGTGCGTCAAACAGGTAATTTTATCAACCCTGTAAATAGAACTTTTAAAGTAGAAGTTGGTGTACCAAATAAAGACAGAAGTATAAAACCAAACTTAACTGCTAGGTTACAAATTAACGATTACACTAACCCTGAAGCTATTTTAATTCCTCAAAGTATTATTTCAGAAAATGCAGAAGGCAAACAGTATGTTTACGTTATTAAAAATCTGAAAAACGATAAAGGAATTGCAAAACAAGTAGTTGTTAAAACAGGAAAATCTCAAGGAGATATTATTGAAATATTAGAAGGAATAAAGGTTGGAGATATTTTAATAAAAGCTGGCGCTAGAAGCGTTAAAGATGCACAAGAAATTAAAATTAGTAAATAGACTGTAGTCGAAAGTAATTAGACTAAAGTTCAAAAAACACTGTAAATAAAAAAATCTTTTGTTATGAAGCCTGTTAAGTTTTCTTTTGAAGATTTAAAATTGTATCAAAAAGCATTGACTTTTATTGATGATGTTTACGATGTAACTGCGAAATTTCCTAAAAACGAAGAATATCGACTCACATCTCAATTTATAAGAGCTGTGCAATCAATAGCTTTTAATATAGCTGAAGGTTCTGGAGATACAAACGCGCAATTCTCTAGGTTTTTAAGAATTTCTAGGGGTTCATTAAAAGAATGTGTTGTTTGTATTACAATTGCTTACAGAAGAAATTATATTGATGAAAATCAACACCTAAAACTACGTGAACAGGCGGAAGAATTATCGAAAATGATAAACGGATTAATAAAATATTTAAAATAACAATAAGTCTTAACGACTAATGGCTAAAGACTATAAACTAACAACTAATGGCTAAAAATAAAAAAACAGATAAAGAATTTAAGCTTTCATCGTGGGCAATTAATAATAAAACCACAATGTATGTTACTATTTTCTTAATTCTTATTCTTGGAATCTCTGCATATTTCAGTATGCCTAGAGAAGATTTTCCAGAAATTAAAGAAACTAAAATTTACATCAGTACTTTATATCCAGGAAACACTGCTGAAGACATAGAAAAGTTAATTACTGACCCACTTGAAGATCAATTAAAAAGTTTAAGTGGTGTTGTCGAAATTACCTCAACGTCGCAAGAAGATTATTCTATGATTATTGTAGAGTTTGATGATGACATGGATGTTGAAGTTGCCAAACAACGTGTAAAAGACAAACTAGATACTGAAAAAGCGGGTGAGGACTGGCCTACATTTAATGGAGCAAAAGTAGATCCCAAGGCTTTTGATTTAAATTTATCTGAAGAAATACCATTTTTAAATATCAATATTTCTGGAGATTATCCACTTCAAAAATTAAAATTCTTTGCAGAATATTTGCAAGATGATATAGAAGATTTAACAGAAGTAAAGAAAGCAGATATTAGAGGTGTACAAGACAAAGAAGTAGAAATAGCCGTTGATATCTATAAAATGATGGCAATGCAGGTAAGCTTCAATGATATTGTTGGGGCCATTCAAAACGGGAATGTTACTTCTTCTGCTGGTAACTTAATTGCAAGTGGACAAAGAAGAACTATTCGAATTTTAGGAGAAATTGAACATCCTTCAGATCTCGAAGATTTTGTAATTAAATCAGAAAAAGGAAGCTCTATATATTTAAAGGATATTGCTACAATTCGTTTTAGAGAAAAAGACAAAACTACATTTGCTAGAAAAGACGGAAAACAAGTAGTAATGTTAGATGTTAAAAAACGTGCTGGTAAAAACATGGTAGCTGCCGCTGATCAAATTAAAATAATTGTTAACAAAGCTATTAAAGATTATTTTCCTGCGGATTTAGAAATAACAATCACCAACGATTTATCAGACAAAACTATTGGTCAAGTTGATGACTTAGTAAATAATATCATTTTTGGAATTATTTTAGTTGTTGTTGTCTTAATGTTTTTCTTAGGATTCAAAAACGCACTATTTGTTGGTTTTGCAATACCTATGTCAATGTTTATGTCTCTTATGATATTAGCCGCATTAGGTTATACACTAAATACCATGATTCTTTTTGGGCTGATTATGGGACTTGGAATGCTTGTAGATAACGGAATTGTAGTAGTAGAAAACGTATATCGTTTAATGGATGAAGAAGGATTAAGCAGAGTTGGAGCCGCTAAAAAAGGTATTGGAGAAATTGCATATCCTATTATCATATCTACAGTAACAACAGTTGCAGCCTTTGTTCCTTTAGGTTTGTGGCCAGGACTTTTTGGTCAGTTTATGATTTATTTCCCTATAACACTTTCAGTAGTTTTAGGCTCGTCTTTAGTAGTTGCTATTTTCTTTAACTCAGTTTTAGTTTCTCAGTTTATGACTACTGAAGATAAAGAAATGCCATTAAAAAGAATCATCTCTCTTTCAGCTATTGTTGCTGGTATTGGAATATTAATTTTTGTTTTTGGTGGCGAATTCAGAGCTTTAGGTTCTGTAATGGTATTTACTGCAATTATGTTATGGGTGTATCGCTTAGTTTTAAGAAAAGCTGCAAATTACTTTCAAAGAAATACCTTAGTTTGGCTTGAAAATGTATATGAAAAATTACTAAGAGGTGCTTTAAAAGGATGGAAACCAGGTTTAATTACCATTGGAACGGTTATACTACTTTTTGCTGCTTTTGGTGGTTTTGGGGCATCAGTTGCATCACAAAGAACGAAAATTGAATTTTTCCCAGACAATAAACCAAACCAAGTTGTAGTGTATATTGAATATCCACAGGGAACAGATATTTATGAGACTAATAAAATCACCAAAGAAATAGAACAGCGTGTTTATGGCATTTTAAATGAAGAAATGTACATGGATGGAGAGCGAAATTTTATGGTAGAAAGTGCTGTTTCTCAAGTAGGTGAAGGTGCTGGAAACCCAAATACAGATGGTGGTTCTTCAGCAGAAATGCCACATAAAGGAAAAATAACGGCATCTATGCGTCAATACAAATACAGACGTGGTTTAGATAGCGAACAATTAAGACAAAAAGTACAAGAAGCGCTTACTGGTATCTACCCAGGAGTTTTAATTTCTGTTGAAAAAGACGCAAATGGTCCTCCTACAGGAGCTCCAATTAATATTGAATTAGAGGGCGATGATTATGAAGAGTTAATTTCAACAGCAGAAAAAATGCGAGCGTATGTGAATACAAGAAACGTACCTGGTGTAGATGAGTTAAAGATTGATGTGAATAAAGACAAACCGTCAATGAAGGTTATTGTAGACCGAAAAAAGGCTGGTGAACTAGGAGTTGCAACTGGGCAAGTTGGACAACAGTTACGTAATGCTATTTTTGGAGCTAAAGCAGGAATCTATAAAGAAGATGGAGAAGATTATGACATCAACGTTCGTTTTAAAGAAGATATTAGATACAACAAAAGCGCTCTATTTAATCAAAAAATAACCTTTAGAGATAATACTGGTAGGGTAAAAGCTATTCCTATTTCTGCAGTAGCTAAACAAAGTAATAGCTCTGGTTTTAGTGCTATTAAACATAAAGATACTAAACGTGTGGTTACCATTTATTCTCAATTAGCTCCTGGTTATGTTGATGCTGCCGCTGTTGTAAACCAGATTAAAGAAGAAATGAAAAACTTTGCAGACAAACCTGCAAACATAAAAATTGATTATACAGGACAAATTGAAGAACAAAATAAGCAACAATCCTTTTTAGGTGGTGCTTTCTTTAAAGGTTTAGCCTTGATTTTCTTTATTTTAATTTTCCAATTCAATTCAGTTTCTAAACCAGGAATTATTATGATTGCCATTTTCTTAAGCTTCATTGGCGTTTTTGGTGGAATTGTAATCACTGGATCATCATTTGTAATTATGATGACAATGATGGGAATTATATCTCTCGCAGGAATTGTTGTAAATAACGGAGTTGTTCTCTTAGATTACACCCAGTTATTAATCGATAGAAAAAAGGAAACATTAAATCTAGGCGCTAAAGATTATTTACCGACTGAAGATCTATTTGAAAGTGTTGTAAAAGCAGGTAAGGCGCGTTTACGCCCTGTATTACTAACGGCAATTACTACCATTTTAGGCTTAATTCCGTTAGCTATAGGATTAAACATCAACTTCTTTACATTGTTTAGTGACTTTGATGCAAACATTTATTTTGGAGGAGATAACGTAATTTTCTGGGGCCCTTTAGCTTGGACAGTAATTTATGGTTTATTTATAGCTACCTTTTTAACACTAATTGTTGTGCCTATTTTATTCTTTTTAATCATGAAATTCAAAATGTGGTTGAAAGGAAATAAAAGTGATAAACAGCTGCAAATGGACAAACAAATTCAAGAAATTGGGTAATACTATCTTAAAATTTTTCAAATTTATAAAGGATTGAAGCCATCGAGTTTCAATCCTTTTTGTATTTTCGAAAAGATGATTGAGAAAAAGAAATCTTTCACAGTTCATGAAATAAAACGTAAAATAGAACAATATTGCGTTTATCAAGATCGCTGTCATAAGGAAGTGGAACAAAAAATGAGGGAATACAACTTAATTCCTGAAGCCAAAGAAATGATTTTATTAAGCCTTATGCAAGATAATTTTCTTAATGAAGAACGTTTTGCAAAAAGCTTTGCAAGAGGCAAATTCAGAATAAAAAGCTGGGGAAAGCAGCGTATTGTAAGAGAGCTAAAATTCAAAGATATTTCTGCTTACAATATTAAAACTGCATTAAAAGAAATTGACGAAACTGAATATATAGCAACAATATATAGAATTACAGCAAACAGAAATGCAGTAATTTCTGAATCGAATATTTACAAAAGAAAACAAAAACTTATCGGGTTTTTGTTACGAAAAGGTTTTGAAAATGAACTCGTTTATAAAGTGGTAAATGAAGAAGTTTCTTAATTAAACTTTTTCAAAAAGATAGAATCACTTTTTTTCTTTGCAACAATAACTTTTTGCACATCATCGTTTGGTATGGAAACAGATAAAACATAATGTTTTATTTTCCATATTTTACCTTTCTTTTCCAAAACACCTGAACCTCTGCATGTGCCCATCCAAGTATTTAATAACTCATCAAACCAAACAAAATCTCCAGACGTATTTACGTAAATGTTACGTTCTAATGTTTTAAAATTCCAAGCTTTACCTTTGTCAAAATAAGGTCTACTAAAGTCTGAAAACTCCTTTTTTGTCCAGTTTTCAGAAGCATCTGTACCAATAAAAACAGAAATAGTATCCATTTTATCAAAATAAGCATCAAAATTGGCTTCGGCAGCTGCCAAATGCCAATTGTTTAAAACTAGATTAGCATCTGCTTTAATTGTGTTTTTGTAATCAATTGAAATACTTTTTTTAGTACTTGAGCAAGATGTGATAAAAGGAAGGATTAAAAGAAAAAGAATATTTTTTTTCATTACTGTTTTGTTTTTAAGTCCAATTGAGGCTTTAATTTTTTAGGCTTGGTTTTTTCATCAAGCATCGGTTCTAACTTAACCTTGCTTTTTATACTTTTTCTAGTTACACTATCCATTTTAGTAGAATCTAAACCAACAAAACTAATAGATACTCCTATTTCATCTTCAAAACGCTTTTTAGACAAGACTGTGTTTATTTTTGCATTTATTGCAGAAAAAGCATTAATAATTTTCTCTGTTTGTAAATGCACTTCCTTAGCTGTTATGGCAGAAATAGAGGTCATATCTGCCAAGCGCAATGTTTCATTATTTAAGATATTAATTCTCGTTTTAAAAGCTGCATCGTCAAAAAGGTTCGGTTTTACACTGTCTTTTAAACTTTTTATCAACCCTTTTAACTCAAGTGCATTGCTCAAAACCTCATTTGCAGAACCTTTTTTAAATCTATCTAAAAAATCAGCAATAGCGTTTAACTCCTCCCAATTTTCAACATCCTTTCTAAAAATAGGAGAAATTTGTTTTACAGAAGGATATTCTTTTACTACGCTCAAAAGGGGTTGAACATCATCTTTTATTAGAGTCTGCTCGTTTTTATCCTTACAAGAAAAAAAAATAATTAAAATTAAAAACGATAAAGAGTATTTCAAAACATCAATTTAGTTTGTAAAAATAAACAATTTTTAAAGTTGATACTCCTATCAAAAACTTAAATTTAATCGAATTTCTATTTCACAATCAATAATAAATAAATGTTTTAAAGAAATATAATTACGAATAATAATATTAAGTACCTTTGTTTTTACCAAAATCATAATTTCAACTAATGAAACCCATTATTCTTGTTTTAGGTGCTAGTGGCCAAATAGGCACAGAGCTTACTCAAAAGTTACGTCTTATTTACGGAAATTCTAACATAATTGCCTCTGATATTAGAGAGGGAAATGAAGAAATGATGGCTTCTGGACCTTTTGAAATTATTGATGCAACTGATAAAGCAACTATTTTAAATATCATTAAAAAATACAACGTTACTCAAGTTTATTTATTAGCTGCAATGTTATCTGCAACAGCAGAGCAATACCCACAAAAAGCTTGGAATTTAAACATGAATTCACTTCTTGCAGTTTTAGATTTAGCAAAAGAAAAACATATTCAACAAATTTACTGGCCAAGTTCCATTGCTGTCTTTGGCCCTACGACACCAAAAGAAAATACACCACAAAAAACAGTTATGGAGCCCTCTACGGTTTACGGGATTAGCAAAGTTTCAGGTGAGTTTTGGTGCAGTTATTATCATGAAAAATATGGAGTAGATGTGCGTAGTTTAAGATATCCAGGTATTATTTCTTTAAAAACAAAGCCTGGAGGGGGCACAACAGATTACGCTGTAGATATTTATTTTAAAGCTTTAAAAGAAGAAAAGTTCGAATGTTTCTTATCAGAAAATACTCGATTACCAATGATGTATATGGATGATGCTGTAAATGCAACCATACAGCTAATGCAAGCAAAATCAGAGGATATTAAAATTAGAAATAGTTACAATTTGGCGGCAATGGATTTTACTCCAAAAGAGGTTGCAAAAGCCATTAAGCAATACATTCCTAATTTTAAAATTACGTATAAATCAGATTTTAGACAAGAAATTGCAGACAGTTGGCCTTCATCTATTGATGATTCTAAAGCAAGAAGTGATTGGGGATGGCAACATCAGTTCGATTTAGAATCGATGACCAAAGATATTTTCAAAAATTTAAAAAAGTAAGCACAATAAGTCATGTAAGTTTAAAATAATTTTGCGTCTAAATGATGAAATTAAGTATTTAAACAATGAAAACTACTATAGAAAAAAGTTTACAAAACACATATACCTATCAAGAATACAGAGATTTAGTAAGCAATTTATTGGCAGAAGGAAAATCTACAGGTCCCAACCAATCTGAAGACTTAACCAACTACAGCATGCTAAACGATAGAAGAATGAAACGTTTAGATAAAACCATAAAAATTTCTGAAGAAACTAGACAAAAAGTCCAAGCCTTAAAAGAAACTCAAACTTGGTTGGTGCTTACTGAAGGGTGGTGTGGTGATGCCGCGCAAAATTTACCTGTTCTTAACAAAATTGCAGAACTAAACGAAAACATTAATATGAAGTTTGTTTTACGTGACGAAAACCTTGAATTAATGGATTTGTTTTTAACAAATGGAGGAAGATCTATTCCAAAGCTAATAGCGCTAGATAAAAAAAATAATGTGCTAAAAACTTGGGGACCAAGACCATCTTTTGCAAACAGAATGGTTGCTGAATACAAGGCCAAAAACGGAAATTTAGACGCCCAATTTAAACAAGATTTGCAAGTTTGGTATAACAAAGATAAAGGAAAAAGTACCCAAAAAGATTTTATAGCCTTTGTAAAATCTTAGCCATTTAACTTTAGTAGTTTTAAAAGAAAAACTTCTTAGAACATATAATATATTTTGTAAAACCGTAAATTTCAAGTGAAGTTTGCGGTTTTTCTTTGCCTATCTTTGCAAAAATATCTTTTCATTATGTTTATAGATTATGAATCCATTTCTAATGACGCTAAAGTTTGGATTTACCCTTCTAGCAGAAAATTCTACCCTTTAGAAATTGAAGAAGTTGATCAGAAAATAAAATCTTTTGTAGAAAATTGGAAATCTGATGATGAAAACTTTAAAGCTTCCTATCGATTTTTATACAATAGATTTATCGTTTTAATTGCAGATGATGAAAATACAACACTAACAAATGTAGATGTTGATGCATCTGTTTCCTTTATTTTAGAGCTTCAAAATACCTACAAATTAGAGCTTTTAGATAAAATGAATGTATGCTTTAAACAAGGTAAATTTGTACAATACAAGGAACTCAAAGACTTTAAAAAGTTGTTGAAAAATAAAGCTCTGACTGGTAAAACTATCATTTTTGACAACCTAATAACAAACAACGAAGAATTTAAAAATTTTTGGGAAGTACCTATTGAAGAAAGTTGGTACAACCGCTTTTTATAAATTTTATGCTTACAGTAAACAATATCTTTTTTGAATACGACGATAAAAAGACGATTCTAGAAAACTTCAATTTTACTTTAAAAAAAGGAGAACACCTTTGTATTATGGGAGAAAGTGGTTGTGGAAAATCTACTCTTTTAAAAGTTATTTACGGTTTATTAGACTTAAAAAAAGGAGAAATTATTTGGGATGAAACTCAAATTTTAGGTCCTGCTTTTCACCTTGTACCAGGTTTTGAGAAATTCAAATACGTGGCTCAAGATTTTGATTTAATGCCATACATCTCAGTAAGTGAAAATATTAAAAAATTTTTGTCTCGTTTTTATCCTGAAGAAAGTGAAAAACGTACGCAAGAGTTGCTCGAAGTTATAGAAATGAAAGCTTTTGAAAAGGTAAAAGTTAAGAATTTAAGTGGAGGACAAAAACAGCGTGTGGCAATAGCAAGAGCTTTAGCAAAAGAACCTGAATTACTGTTATTAGATGAACCTTTTGGCCAAATTGACAATTTTAAAAAAAACTCATTAAGACGTAATTTATTTCAATATTTAAAGGATAAAAAAATTACTTGCATCATAGCCACTCATGACAAACAAGATGCGCTTTCTTTTGCAGATCAATTAATTGTTATTAAAGACCAAAAAATATTGGTAAATGACAACCCTAAAAGTATATATCAAAATCCTAAAGAAAAATATATTGCAGCGTTATTTGATGATGTGAATGTAATTATTATAAATTCAAAAAAGGAACTGCTATATCCTCACCAAATAAAAATTGCAGCTAAAAATAATGACATGGCTGTAGTTAAAAAATCTTATTTTAAAGGATCTTATTGGTTGGTAGAAGTTGAATTTAATAATCAAAATATATTTTTAAATCATCATAATTGTCTTGAAAAAGGAGAACAAGTAGGTTTAATTTTCAATCCTAATTTTATCTAAAACTTAAAACAAATTACTCCAGTTTTAAAATAGTAATCTTTTTACCATTAAACGTAAAATCGTCGTTAACCTTTTTACCTAAAAGTTGTTTTCCTATGGGTGAAGAAACAGATATGGCAAAAAAAATAACATCATCAATAACAAGTTTACCTGCAGAAATTGATAAAAAATAATTTGCTGACATTGTATAAATTACGCTGCCTAAATGAGCTTTTTTAGTAGTTTTAGAAATATCAATTTTAGACAATATTGTTTTCATTTCAACAATCCCAGCCAATTGTTGGCCTGTCTTCTCCATCTCTAATTGTAACATTGCTCTGCCAGTTTCATGCTTGTCTCCTGCAGAGCTTTTGGTCTCTGAACTTAAAGCTTTTTGATTTGATTTTATAATTTCTTCAACGGTTTGTAATCTCTTATTTACAAACCCTCTACACTGTTTTAAAAGTTCAATTTTTACATCCATTATAAATGAGAAAAAGCAAACGCACCATAATTTCCATGATGAGAAGTTGATATTGAAACAGGTAATTTTTTTCCTTTTTGATACAGAAACGGAACTCCTATTTGATTTTTTTTAAGTTGCACATTTGTATCAAAGTTATTGAGTAGTTTTTTGTTGGTTTTTAACGTTTGATGTTCATTTTCACCAATAAGAAATGAGTTAGAAAACAGTTTTTTATCATCATCTGTAAAAGCTATGGTGTGAATGTAATTTTTGGTAAGTGAATATTTTATATTGAATTTTATAGCATAAATTGTTACTGTATTTCTATCCTCTGAATCTATTGAACAAATAATTTTTTTAGGATTAAAAAATCGTTTTGGAAACTCTTGCGTGTAGCATTTATAAGCAGCTTCTTTCATAGACCAAAACAACCAAACTTGTAAAAATGAATTTTTTGAATTTAATATTATTTCTTGTTCTTGCTCTGTAAATTGTTTTTCTAAAAAACCTTTACGCTCCCAATTGCTTTGGGTTTTCGCTAAATTTAAATCAATAATATCATTACCCAACCTATGCATCCATTTTGGTCTGAATAATGGTTACCGTTTCTTTTATTGATAACATTTTTTCCATAGCATCATTATCTATATGAATATCAAACTCATCTTCTACGTCCAAAATAATATCTACAAGATTAGCTGAATTTATTTCTAAATCGTTTATAAAATCAGTATTTTCATTAAGGTTTTTAAAACCGTTTTCATTTTGAACATAAGGTTTTACAATGATTGTTAATTTACTTATAATTTCTTCTTTTGTCATTTATTCAGAATATTTTTTAAAGATAACACAAGCGTTCACATCACCAAAACCAAAACTTGCTTTTGCCAAAATATTTATCTCCTTTTTAATACGTTTTTGTGAAATTTTATCTTCTGATATCAACTCTAAAATTTCTGGATGTACATCTTCACAATTAATGTTAGGAAATACAAACTGGTGTTTAATTTGCAAAACTGACGCTACAGATTCAATAGCTCCTGAAGCTGCTAAGCAATGGCCCACTTGAGATTTTAAAGAATTTATATAAGGAAAACCGTTCTTCTTTCTTTGTAATGCCTTTGTCCAATTTTCAATTTCTAAAGCATCTTTTGATGTTGCTGTTAAGTGCCCATTGATAACATCAATTTTCTCTGCAGAAATATTTGCATTTACTAAAGCTTTTGAAATACATTTTTGAACAGCTTCTGCATTTGGAGCTGTTAATGTTCCTCCATTTCTTTGTCCTCCAGAGTTCACATTTCCGCCTAAAACCTCAGCATAAATAGTCGCTTTTCTTGCTAAAGCACTTTCTAAAGATTCTAAAACTAAAGCTCCTCCTCCACTTCCAGGAACAAAACCTGAAGCGCTTGCACTCATCGGTCTAGAACCTTTTTCAGGACTTTTATTGTGTTTGTAAGTCATAACACGCATAGCATCAAAACCTCCCCAAGAATACAAACTGCTATCGCTAGAACTGCCAACTAACATTCTTTTTGCTTTTCCACTTTTAATACGATCAAAGCCTAATAAAATAGCTTCTGTTCCTGTTGTGCATGCTGATGAATTTGTAGTTACTTGATTGCCAAAACCGAGAATACCTCCTAAATAAGCTGAAATTCCACTAGACATGGTTTGTACGACAGAAGTGCTGCCTAAGCGTCTTACATTTTGATCATCAATTTTATAAATCGACTCCCTAAATTTTTCAATACCAGAGGTTCCTGTTCCAAAAATAATTCCAGAATCGTAATCTAATTTCGACTTTTCATCAACAGAAAAACCAGCATCTTTATAAGCATCTATTGCTGATATTATTCCGTATAAAATAGATGTACTATTAAAACCTCTTCGTTGAAGTGGAGTTAAATATTCTGCTATTTTATCTTCAGAAACCTTTGGTATTCCTCCAATACAGCAAGAAAAACCTTTGTCTTTTAAATGTTGATGAAATTGTATTCCTGATGTTCCATTTTGAATGGCTTCGTTAAATTCGGCCAAACCTACACCATTTGGCGCTACAACTCCCAGACCTGTTATGACTACTCTATTATTCAATATTATATTTTACTTAACCCAATTTATACGTTAGTATTCATCCTTCAAAATTACCCGAAACAACTTTCTTATATGTGTAACATTCCAGAAATTGTTCCTCTACAAACAAGCTCATTTTTAGAATTCAGCATTTTTACCTTACATTTTAACTTATTGAATCTAAAATACATCTTTTCTGAAATAATATATACTTTTTCATTAGGTAGAACTGGAAGAAAAAAATCAATTTCATTGGATGTTAGCGCGATTTGTGTTTTACTTTCTGATGAAATATTATCTTTTAATAAATAAAGACCTAAACAAACCACACCAATTTGTGCCATTGTTTCTGTTAGAATTACACCAGGAGTTATTGGATTGTCTTTGAAATGTCCTTTGTAAAAAAAGGATTCTTCCATAAAAGTGTAATTTCCATGAACCCCATTTTCTGATATTTTTGTAATTTCATCCACAAACAAAAATGGCTTTTGATAAGGCAATAAATTTATAATATGTGCTGAATTCATTTACTTTTTATCTATTCCATTTTTACCACTCTAATAAAATCCTTTGTGCCGAAAACCCAGGTCCAAAACTCAACATAATTCCTCGTTCTCCTTGTTGAGGGTTTCTATCCATAAAACGCTCTAAAACGTACAACACAGTTGCGCTAGACATATTGCCATATAAACGCAATACTTCTTTAGTATCATCAATATTTTTGCCCAAAGCACCAAATAAATCCTCTACTGTTTGAACTATTTTTTTTCCTCCTGGATGAAAAATCAAATGATGAATGTCTTCTATTTTTAAATTGTTTTTTTCTAAAAACGGGTGAATAATTTTCGGGAAATGATTTGAAATTTTTTGCGGTACGCTTTTATCTAAAATCATTTGTAAGCCTGAATTCACCAAATTAAAACCCATCATATGAGTTGCATCAAAAAAATGATACATTTCTTCATCTACAATTGTAGGTCCATTATCCTCCTGAAAAGAAGACAAAATTACAGCTGATGCCCCATCACCAAAAATAGCTGCACTTACAATGTTGGTCATCGAAAAATCATTTAATTGAAACGTGGCTGTTGGTGCTTCTACAGCAACTACCGCCGCTCTTTTGTTTGGATTTGATTTTAAAAAATTCTTTGCATAAATAATTCCCGAAACACCTGCTGCACAACCCATTTCTGTTACTGGCAAACGCACAATATGTTGATTCATTCCTAAAGAATTAATCAAATAGGCATCTACAGAAGGAATCATAATACCAGTGCAACTCACGGTTATAATGTAATCTAAATCTGTTGGCTTTAATTTTGCTTTTTCGAGTGATTTTTTAAGTGATTTTTCTGCTAATTCCGTTACTTCCCTTTTGTAAATATTGTTTTTATCTTCAAAAGAAGTCGCTGTAAAAACTTCTTCAGGATCCATAATTGAATAACGTTTGTCCACTGCTGCCCCTTCAAAAAGTTTGATTACTTTTCTTTGAAAACGAGTTTCTTGACCTTGCATCCATAATTTTACAAATGGAATAATATCTTTAGTTTCTCTAGAATATTTTGGTAGTTGTTTAGCAACTGATGTTATTTTAACTGCCATTTATTTTTTGATTATCCATAAAAAACGGAATGCCCATTTCCATGAAATTTGTGTTTTTATTTTTAATTTGCTAGAAATTTTCTCCAAATCTTTTCGTTTAAAACCTCGCAAAACTGATGTTAAACCATCTTCAACAATCATTTTATTTTTAATGAAAGGAGAAAGCAACATAAACAAATAATAAGCTAGTTTATGCCTATGTAAATCATTTACAACAACTCCTATTTTAGTTTTTTTTATGGTGTGTTCTAAAAGAGAAAGCAATTGTGGTTCTTTAAAATGATGTAAAAACAATGTGGATAAAACAATATCAAACTCTCTATTTTGAAATTCTTCTGAAAAAATATCTTCAGTTTTAAAACTCAACTTTTCATAGTCTTTAGACAGTTCATTCGCGTATTCAATTGCTGTTGGGTTTGCGTCAACTCCTATTAAATTAAACTTATAGCCATTATTTTTACCAAATTTAGCAACATCTCTTAAAATATCTCCATGACCACAACCTATATCAACAATTGTTATTTCCTGTTCTTTTGAATGATTTTTTAAAATAAATTTTAATCCGTTAATAGTTGCTTTATTTCCACCTAACCACCTATTTATATTTTCTAACTTATCTAAAGTATCGCGCAATAAATCACCTCCAATAGAAAAATCATCCATTAATTCTTCTTTTTCTGTTCTTTGTTTTGTTTTGACCAAAAAATCCATTAAACCTTTATTGCTTTGCCATGTGTTTGTTTGATAATTAGAGGTAATAAAAATGGGGTTTTTTGTAAAATTTTTAGCAAAAGATTTGCAATTGTATCATTTCTAAACAATCTGGCAATAAAATGCCCTGTCTTTAAACGCCATTTAAATTCTTTATTCCATTGTGTAATATATAGCTTTTCCAGTTGAATTCTTGAAGGAATTTTATCATTTAAATAATTTAGAATAAGTTTAGAAGCAATTTGGGAAGATTGTATTGCCATACTCATACCGTTTCCACAAAGTGGATGAATCATTCCGGCAGAATCTCCACACATAATCATATGATTTTCAATAGGATTTTTAGTTTCAAAAGAAATTTGACTGATAGACAAAGACTTATCCCAAACTGGTTTAGAATTTTGAAAAACCGCTCTCAAAAATTTATTCTTAAAAACTACCTTTTCTTGAAATTCATTAATATTCTTATATTTTTTAAATGTTTTAAAATCAGATATATAGCACAAGTTAATTATGTTTTTTTCTACTTTAGAAACCCCACAATAACCTCCTTTAAAGTTATGAAGCGCCACTAAATCTTCTGAAAATTGAAAATCTTTTACATGTAATTTTACACCCAAATAAGGTGATTTGTTTTTGATAAAATCGCGATTCATTTTTTTATCTAGTGCAGAACGTTTCCCAAAGGCACCAATACATATTTTTGAAGTAAATCTTTTGTTTTCTTTCGTGGTAACTGAAAAATGGTCATCTATAAATTGAACATCTGTAACTGAATCTTGTAAAATAACTGCACCATTTTGAAGTGCCTTTTTTGATAATTCTAGATCGATTTGGTAACGTGAAATCCCAAAACCACCTAGAGGTAGTTTGGCATTAATAGTTTTATTATTTGTAGTGGATATTTGAAAATTCTCAATTTTTACAGCACCAAAATCAAAAGGGTTAAAATCTAAAAATTGTAAATACGATAAAACTTCATTAGAAATATATTCTCCACAAACTTTGTGTTTTGGGTAATTATTTTTCTCTATCAACAAAACATCTTTTCCAGATTTTGATAAATGAATTGCATTGCAAAGTCCTGCTAAACCCCCACCAATTATAATGATATCAAAAAAACCATTTTCTTTCAAAGTGTTACAAGTTATGTTTGTTTCTAAATTTTTAATTTACCAATTCTGCCAATTCTTTACCAACTATACTGCCAATTGCAACTCCCATTCCTCCTAAACGAACTCCACAATACACGTTGTTTGACAATTGCTTTACAATTGCTTTTTTCTGGTTTCCAACACCCATAATTCCGCTCCACCTTTGTTCAATCTCAAAATTAATATTCGGCAGAATTGTTTCTTTTAAAATTTCTTCCAATTTATTTTGAACAGTTTTTGTTTGCCCAAAAACTGTAGTTTCTTCAGTTTTAAAATCAAGATTTCTGCCGCCTCCAAATAGAATTCTATTGTCAATATTTCTAAAATAATAATAACCTTTGTCTAAATGAAAAGTTCCTTTTACTTGTAAGTTTTTTATAGGCTTAGTTATAAGTATTTGTGCTCTTGCGGGTTTTACATTTTCATTTAAAAGTTGTTTTGAAAACCCGTTGGTTGAAACGATTAATTTATTTGTGTAAAAGTCTAATCTATTGGTTTTTACGTTTACATTAAAACTTCCTTCAGTAAAGCTATCTACATTTATATTGTTTATAATTTTAACACCTAATTGTTGTACTTTGTGAAGTAATTCATAGGCCATTTGACCTGTATCGATTTGACCTTCAAAATTATTTACAATATAATTTTTGTGAATTTTTTGAAAATTAAAAACATTATCAGATGTAGAGAAAACATCCGTTTTAAAAATAGGTTTTAAAAGTTTATTAATTTTATCTTTTTTAGCAATACATTCTTCATAAAAAGAAATATTTTCACATAATTCGAAACCTTTATTTTGTTGAAAGTCGATATTTTGATCCCCTAAATTTTGTCTTAATAATTTTAAACCTTTCCAACGTTTATCTACTAAATTAAAAACCTCTTCTTCTGAGTGTGATTTTAAATCATCAATTAGTTCCGACAAGCTACCAAAACAAGCAAAACCTGCATTTTTTGTTGATGCCCCTTGAGGTAACATTCCTTTTTCTAAAATTATAATTCTTGCTTTTGGATATTTCCTTTTAAGCGTTAAAGCACAATTTAAACCTACAATACCACTGCCAACAATTGTAAAATCTATGTTGGTAAACCATTCTTTTAATTCCCAATAACTATAGTTCATTTATAATACTTTTTCAAAACAAATACTATTTTCCATTTTCTGATATTGTTCATAATTTGGTATCACCTTGTATCCACATTTGTGATAAAATTCTACCGCTTCAAACTGCCTTTTACCTGTTTCTAATATACATTTTTGATATTCTAATTCTTTAGCCCAATTTTCCAATTCCATCAAAATATTTTTAGCAAAACCTTTTCTCCTTTGATTTTTATCAATATACATCCTTTTAACTTCTACAGAAATATTATCGAACTTTTTAATTGCTCCGCAACCTATTGCCGAACTATCTTTATACATCAAAACCACACCAAGCAAAACATCTGTTGAATTAAATTGATTGTAAAATTCGTGTTCACCTCCATCAGTAATTTTTAAATAGTCATCTAAACTCTTTACCAAGTTTACAAAATCTGGATTATGTGCGTTTGCTCTTTTAATTTCTATCATTAAAATTCAAATTTTAATTGCACCCAAAAAGGATCTTTTTTTTCGGTATCTAAATTACCAAAAGAAATGCCTAATAAGCGAACAGAATTTTTTAATTTCTCTTGATATAACAACTTTTTTACTATTGGGAAAAACTCCGTTTTCTTTTGTATAAAATTAGCTTTTGTTTTACTTCTTGTTTGTTGTGTAAAATCTGAATACTTGATTTTTAAGGTAATTGTTTTTCCTTTAGTATTATTTTTTAACATTCTACTTTCCAATTCGTCAGCAATTTTATCTAATTTTTTAAGCAGAAATACTTCAGAAGAAATATTTTCAGTAAAAGTGCGCTCTGCACCAACAGATTTTTGAATCCTATTTGGTTTTACAGGACTGTTATGAATTCCTCTTACAATATTGTAATAGTGGTTGCCAGATTTGCCAAAAAGCGTTAAAAGTTCTTGTAAAGATTTTTGTTTTAAATCATTACCTACAAAAATACCTAAGTTGTACATTTTTGCCGCAGTTACTTTACCCACGCCGTAAAATTTATGTATTGGTAATGTTTCTAAAAAACTGATTACTTCATTTGGATGTACTGTTTTTTGTCCATTTGGTTTGTTAATATCAGAAGCTACTTTTGCAATAAATTTATTGATAGATATTCCTGCTGAAGCACGCAAACCTGTTTCATCAAATATCCTTTTCCTTATTTCTCTAGCAATATCATTTGCAGATGGATTTCCTTTTTTATTTTCAGTTACATCTAAATATGCCTCATCCAAAGAAAGTGGCTCAACCAAATCTGTGTATTCAAAAAACACCTTTCTAATTTTGGAAGTAAGTTCTTTATAACGTGTAAAATCAGAATTGACAAAAACAATATGAGGGCATTTTTGTTTTGCTAAAACATTACTCATTGCAGATTTTACTCCAAATTTTCGAGCTTCATAACTAGCTGCAGAAACCACACCTCTGTCTCCACCTCCACCAACAGCAACCGGCTTTCCTCTCAATTCAGGGTTATCCAGTTGTGCTACAGAAGCATAATATGCATCCATATCTACATGAATAATTTTTCTGAAAGGAGGTTTGAGTTCCATTATTTTAGCTATTTTATTCTATATTATTATGAATTACACCAATAAAAACAGAAATAATAGGTGCTCTAAAAATAATATTATCAATTTTACTTTTTGGAATATTATCAACTAAATCATAATATAAGTTTGGGTTATTAGGTGTGAAATCCTCATAAGCTTTTTTTAAAACAGTATAATAATTGGAGTATTTTTCTGATTTGTATAAGTTGGTTTTTTTTAAATATGAGACATTACAAGAAAAAGGTATTGCAAGAGTCCCTGAAAAAAATAACATATCGTTATACTCAATAGAATCTATAATTCTATAGTATATTCTATTATATTTTTTATTAATTTTTTCAGAATTAAATAAAGTTGCCAATGCTTCTTTATAACCTTCTTTATTCTTTTCTGATAAGATATTTTCTTCCAATAAAATATTTTCAATTTTTATATACTCGTCATAAAAATTAAAATTGTTTCCTACAAGTTCTTTAGATTGTTCATTAATACATTTAGATATTTCAATATTCATTTTCACGTCATCAACCTCTGGTAAACAAGAGAATATTAATAAAATTGCAGTAAAAATTAGAATTGCCTTTGTTAAAAAATCTTTCATATTGATTTATTTATTAATAAAATTAACGGAGATTTTAACCACTTCATCCATTTCTTTTGATAAAATTTCTTTATTCCAAGGGTGCGAAACATTAAAAACATGATTTGCACCTTTAATAATTTTGTAAATGCTATTTTGGCTCCATTTCTTTAGGTTTTCAGCTTCGTTCATTGAAACAGATGTATCCTTATCACCATGGATAATTAAGTGTGGAATTTGTAAATTCTCTGTTGCTTTTTGAATATTTAAACGTTCTTGATTTTGAATAAAGTCTTCATAAAACTGAATATAATGCGGCATCTTCTGTTTGGTTCGTCCATTTATAACGTATTTTACGCCATTTCTTTTCCACGCTTGTAAGTCACCAATAGTTGATGATCTTTTACTAAAATCACAAACTCCAGCCAATGTAATTACTCTTTTAATCTTGTTATCTTCGTTAGCTTTTAAAAGTACGATGCCTCCTGCTCTGCTGTGCCCTAATAACGAAATATCATTTAAATTAACTTCATTTTTAAATTCAGAATTGATGGAAATCCAATTTAGAACACTCTCTAAATCATCCAACTCTTTAGTATAATTATTGTTTCCAAAGGCTTCTAAATCTGGAAAGTCTATAGGTTGATCTGCCGTGCCTCCATTGTGAGAGAAGTTAAATTTAATAAAGAAAAAATTTGCATTTGCAAAGGCTTCAGCCATTAAGTTCCATGCTCCCCAATCTTTAAACCCTTTATAACCATGACAAAAAATAACTATTTGTTTAGGTTGATGGCTCTCTTTGTAAAAAACATCTGTTACAATTGGTTTTTGATGTTTTCCGGGAACAATCGTATTTTTTAAAATTATCATTTGATCAATTTTTATTACAAATTTAAGAAAATCAAAAATCTATGAAAATCATTTTAAGATGAGAAGTATTCAATATCAAAAAATGAGTTTTACCATTGAAAAAATAGCTGCAAAACCAGTTAAAATAGCTAAAATTAAATTAATGTTCTTTGTGAGTTTTCCTGTTTTTTGTTGAATTTTTTTTGCAAATTTTCCATAAAGAAATAAAATATAATACGTTCCTAGAAAAGAACCTGCTGAAAAAAACAATACAGGAAAAACACGAAAATAAAACAGATTAAAAACATCTAACAATACAATAACTGCAGAAAAGAATGGAATGGCAAACATATTTAATAAAGACAATGTAACACCGACTAAAAAAGGCGTTTCTTTTTTTGATTTTGACTTTTTAATATTAATTGTCTCGAGTTTAGATTCCCTATAAAAATAGAACGTCAAAAAAATAAAAATTACAATTCCTACCTTCTCTAAAGTTTCTAAAATTTTAGGATTATCTGTAATATATTTAGTTAAAAAAGCAGCAATAATTATTTGAGGAATAACCAACAAAGAAACCCCTAAAGCATATGTATTTGAAGCTTTTATTCCTTTTTCTAGACTTATTTTTAAGGCTGTCATATTCAACATGCTGGGGGTTATAGAGCCTGCAAAAGAGAAGAGAAATCCGAAGAAAAAAATTGAGAAAATCATTATTAAAGATACTTTTTGTAAAGATTAATTTTTAAAATTTCCCGTACAAAAAAACACATCAATTTCTTGATGTGTTTTATAATTAATACGCTGTTAATTTATATAACTCCTTGTGCCAACATTGCATCTGCAACTTTTACAAAGCCTGCAATATTTGCTCCTCTTACATAATCAATTGAACCATCATCATTCTTACCATAAGCTACACAAGAATCGTGAATGTCTTCCATAATAATCTTTAGTTTATCATCAACCTCTTTACGTGTCCAACTTAAACGTAAAGAATTCTGACTCATTTCTAAACCAGAAGTAGCTACACCACCTGCATTACTTGCTTTACCTGGTGCAAAGAAAATTCCTGATTTTTGAAAAGTATGCATTGCATCTGGTGTAGAAGGCATATTTGCCCCTTCCGATACACAAATACATCCGTTTTCTATTAACGTTTTTGCTTCATCTCCATTCAATTCGTTTTGAGTTGCACATGGTAAAGCTATATCACATTTCACAGACCAAGGTCTATCACCTTTAACAAATTTAGCAGAAGGGTATTGATCCACGTATTCGCTAATTCTACCTCTTCTATTATTTTTTAAATCCATAACAAAAGCTAACTTTTCACTATCAATACCAGCTTCGTCATAAATATAACCTCCAGAATCTGATAAAGTAAGCACCTTTGCTCCTAATTCTAAAGCTTTTTCAGCTGCGAATTGAGCAACATTTCCTGAACCAGAAATAACTACTGTCTTACCATCAAAAGAATCGTTTTTAGTTTTTAGCATATTTTCTGCAAAATAAACTGTACCATATCCTGTAGCCTCTGGTCTAATTAAAGAACCTCCCCAAGATGCACCTTTACCAGTTAACACACCCGTAAAAGTGTTGTTTAATTTCTTATACATCCCAAACATAAAACCAATTTCTCTTGCCCCAACTCCAATATCTCCAGCAGGAACATCTGTATTATGACCAATATGTCTGTAAAGTTCTGTCATAAAAGCGTGGCAGAAACGCATAATTTCGTTATCAGATTTTCCTTTAGGATCAAAATCAGAACCTCCTTTACCACCACCCATTGGCAATGTTGTTAAAGAATTTTTGAATACTTGTTCAAAAGCTAAAAATTTTAAAATACTAGCATTAACTGATTTATGAAAACGTAAGCCTCCTTTATATGGACCAATTGCAGAATTCATTTGAACTCTATACCCTCTATTTACTTGAATTTCTCCGTTATCATCAACCCAAGAAACACGAAAAGAAATTAACCTTTCTGGTTCTACCATTCTTAAAAGAATGTTTTTTCCATGATATATATCATTTTTAATGATGTAAGGGATTACAGTTTCTGCCACTTCTTGAACAGCCTGTAAAAATTCTGGTTCATGACCATTTCTTTGTTTTACCAAGTCCATGAAGCCATCAATTTTTGATTTCATATTTTCCTCCATAATTTTTTATGAGATTAATAAAATTTTAACTCTGCAAATATAGTTAATTTTCAATATGATAAAATAAAATAAAAATCATAAATATTTCTGAAACCCCATATTTCAATCGATTTCGAAAGCGCTCGTTCATTTATTCTAAAATACGATATTAAACTCTTTAAAAAAGTTTAAATTTGCAACCTAATTTTATTTTAAAATGTTAGATAAAGTAAAGGAGTTGATTGGTGAAGTTGATGTATTTAAAGCCACAACAAAAGAAGAAGTAGAAGCGTTTAGAATTAAATATTTAGGAAGTAAGGGTTTACTTAAAGACTTGTTTTCTGAATTTAAAAATGTAGATGCGGCATTGCGCAAAGATTTTGGCCAAGCATTAAACAAATTAAAAAAATCTGCCGAACATAAGGTATCTGAATTCAATGATGCTCTAAATAACTTGGTAGAAGAAAAAAGTGTTTATGGAGACCTAACTCGCCCTTCTGAACCAATTGAATTAGGTTCTCGTCATCCAATTTCATTGGTAAAAAATCAAATTATTGAAGTTTTTAATAGAATTGGTTTTACAGTTTCTGAGGGACCAGAAATAGAAGATGATTGGCATAATTTTACAGCATTAAATTTACCCGAATATCATCCTGCAAGAGACATGCAAGATACTTTCTTTATTGAGCAAAATCCTGATATTTTATTGCGAACGCACACTTCTTCTGTACAAGTGCGATATATGGAAGAAAATGAACCTCCAATAAGAACTATTTCTCCTGGCCGTGTTTTTAGAAACGAAGATATTTCTGCACGAGCACATTGTATTTTTCACCAAGTAGAAGGTTTGTATATTGATACCGATGTTTCTTTTGCAGATTTAAAACAAACGCTTTTATACTTTACTAAAGAGATGTTTGGGAAATCTAAAATTCGTTTGCGCCCTTCTTATTTTCCATTTACAGAACCTAGTGCGGAGGTAGATATTTATTGGGGATTAGAAACTGAAACGGATTACAGAATTACAAAAGGTACTGGTTGGTTAGAAATTATGGGTTGTGGAATGGTTGACCCTAATGTGCTAACAAACTGTAATATAGATCCAAATAAATACTCTGGATATGCTTTTGGTATGGGTATTGAGCGTATTGCAATGCTTTTGTATCAAATACCAGATATTAGAATGTTTTACGAAAACGATAAGCGTTTCTTAGAACAGTTTAAGTCTGTAATTTAATGAACTATTTTTCACAATTTTGGGATGAAAATAGAGATGATGAATATTCAAGCTGGGGAACTTCAACTTGGTATTTTGAAACTAATGATGCTGATGATGTTTTAAAACAAATTACCATTTATAAAAATGGTAAAATTGTGAAATATAGTGAAGACAAACTTAAAGATGAATTCGGTATGTTGTGTGATCAAAAACTAACTATTGACGATTGTGATGGCGATGAAATTACAAAAGAAGAATTCTATAGACTTTGGTCTTAACTTATAATTCTAAAAAAAATCCGGTATAAATGAGAAAAGACATCCAAATACCAGAAGTTACCAATATCAAAATGGCTGTTGTTTATGAATACAATGACGTTTATAAAACAGATGATTGGAATGTTTATATCATAAATAATAAAAATGTTGATTTAGAAATGATGGTGATTGTTTCTCAAGGTTTTTCAAAAACAAAGACTACATCGCTTCTTCGAAAAAAAATAGAAAAATTACCTGCCAATTCTTTTGCAAAAATCGAATTAATTCAACCTGAATTATTCAAATTAAATAATCGTTTTCAAGTTACTTTTTTTGAGGAAAATACACTTTTTGATAAAACATTTATTTTCAAAGAAAATTCTATTAAAGAAAGTGCTTTACGCATGATTCCTGAATTAAAAAAACGCGGAATTCAAATACATTAGGTTTGTAAATTTTAGCCGGTTTCGGTATTAAAATCATATCGCTATCATCTTTTAAAAAGAGGCATTATATGCTTACTACAGGCTTGATTATAGATAAAAAACTACTAACTTAAAAAATGAAAGTTTATCATCACGTTTTTAGATGGGGTTATAAAATTAAATAGCAAAATGCCATCAGCCCAAAAAACCAATTATTAAATACAAAATAGTTGTTATTATTCCTCCAAATAAAGCATAAGGTAATTGTGTTTTTACATGGTCTATATGATCGCTAGCAGAGGCCATAGAAGAAATAATAGAAGTGTCTGAAATTGGCGAACAATGATCTCCAAAAATACCGCCTCCTAAAGTTGCGGCAATTACTATAGTAATATCTGCACCGTGAATATTTGCCATAGGCAAAGAAATTGCCAACATGATTGCAAATGTTCCCCAAGAAGTTCCAGTAGAAAATGCTATGAAAGAACTAATGATAAATACAACTGCTGGCAACAATTCTGGAGACAACCAATCTTTAGTTGCGTTTGCAACATAAACTCCTGTTTCTAATTCTTTACAAGCATCACCAATTGCAAAAGCCAGTAACATTAATAATGCTAAGGGCATTAGCTCACTTATCCCTTTTAAGGTTAAATTTACAGCTTCTTTAGGTTTTAAAATTCCTTGGATAAAATACATTGTTATTGCCACTAAAATGGAAATAATAACAGCATATAAAACAGAGGAAGAACCTGAGCCCTCGCCTATTGCTTGAGAAGCGTGATCAAAAAATGAAGAAAACTCTTTTACTGAATCCCAACCTGTATACATCAAATTGATTGGCATCATAAAAACCATAACCAATAATGGTACAATCATATTATATGCCTTAGCTTCAATACCTTGTTTTGGAGGGAATGAAGTTACTTCATCAGAAACCATTGGTTTAGAACCTTCATTCATTAAGGCGCCTGTTTCCTTAGTTCTAGTTTCTGCTTTCTTCATCAAACCAAAATCTTTTTTCGATAAAATTATAATAAACAAAATCAGAATCGCTAAAAGCGGATAAAAATTATACTTTATAGATGCAATCATTACTGAAAAAGGTTTCTCAACACCATGTGTTAAAAGCAAACCCATAATAAATGCTCCCCAAGCATTAAAAGGAATAATTATAGAGGAAGGTGCAGAACTTGAGTCTGCAATGTAAGCTAGTTTTTCTCTAGGAATTTTTAATTTATCAAAAATAGGCCTATATAAAGTGCCAACAGTTAAAGAACTAATGCTTGTTTCTACAAATAATAATAAACCTGTAAAGGTTGCTAAAAGCTGAACCATTACTCTACTATAACCAGATTTTTTATTTTCTAGCTTTACCAATCTTTTATTAATAATATTGATAAAACCTTCTACTCCTTTAGAATATTGAATAAAAATTAGCAAGGCCCCAACTAAAGCACTAAACATAATTGTTCTTGTGTTTCCTTTAGATTGAAAAACATCAACCATTCCTTCTATCATTGCCAATGTTCCTTCTAATGGATTCCAACCCTTGATAATCAACCAAGAAAACCAGATACCAAATAACAACGCAATATAAACTTGTTTGGTTTTTAGGGCTAAAATGATGGCAATAATTGGTGGTATTACCGATAAAAATCCATATTCCATGAAAGATGATTTATTTTGTATAAAGGTAATAATTTATATATACGATATTTTGTAATTTGGAAGTGTTATTTGTTCTTCTTTCTTTAAATTATAACTAGTATCGGTTATAAACGGTTTCAATTAAAGAAAACATATCCCTAAAAGAAGTTATCATTCAGTTTCAAGTCGTTTTTCAGATGACCTATCATAAGTTTTAAACAACTATTCTATTAATTTTTTTGCCTTTCCTTGGTCAGGTTATGGCTGTCTTTAAAGAGAGATAAACTAGACTCACCATTATTCTGTATTATATTGAAACAGGTTAACCTTTTGTTCATTTTTATATGTTTAATCTATTTCCGTATTATAAATCTTAAAATAAAGAGGTTTTCACAAAATATAGGGCAAGGGAAAGTCATTAATGCTTTAAAAACTAAAACATAATAATTTCCTAAAAAAACCAGAATAAAGATATTCTGGTTTTTTGTTAAAAATCAAAAATTAGTTATTTAGATATCAAAATCTTTTTGGTTATTCTTTTATTTCCTTGCTGAATAGTTAACAAGTAAATTCCCGAAATAACATTTTGAACATTTATTTCTTTAGTATAAATGTTTGTTTTAGAGTCCTCAATGAAATTTAAAATTTGTCTTCCTTGAAGATCAAATAAACTAATACTTACTTTATTCATATCGGAATTCTGAAATTTTATTTTTACTGAGTTTTTTACCGGATTTGGCCATAAACTAAATTCTTCTAAAGAATTATCTGATAAACTTAAAGAAGAAGTCTCTCTGATATTTATAGTTTGGTTCGCTAGCCACCCTTTTGCTTCATTAATTAAATCAACTTTAAATTCATCGTTAAAAGCATTTTCCATTGAGTTTACATATGATATAGCTCCTCTTGAGACTTCTTTTTGATTAAAGGTATCTCCCAGAGATAAAATTTCTCCTCTTTTTTCTAGATGTCCCATTGTAGGAAGTCCAACCAAAGTATAAATTTGTTTATCTGATCGCTCTGATTCTGTTGAGGCCAACATGTCTGAGTCTAAGATGTTATAAGTAGAATTTCTATCCACAACAATCTCAGAGTGATTTAATATTGGAATAATCGTATTTGTTTCTAAAGTACAAATTTTAAGACTTGCGGAATTTATCTGACCTCCATCTTGATCGTAAGGATCATTTACAATTAATTTCCATTCTCCAAATGCATTTCTTCCTGCAAAAGGCAAACTCATGTTGTTCAATGGTGCAATTGAACCTGATATTGTAGGAGCTAAACTATTACAATTTAATTCATTGGCACTATCATCAAAAGTAGCATTAATATCGTCTCCAGAATCACAACTACCTGAAAGCAACGTTACTTTACTTGATCCTAACTCCGAGAAACTTGGACCCTCTATTTTAATTGTCAAATCTGCTACATAAGTGTGAGTAATATCAGCAGTAACTAAAATTTTATCTATAGTTAAATTATCTGTTACATTAAAAGGAACAAAGATATCCTCTGTATTTGGTATAGTTGCTATCGTTGCCATAGAAAAATCTGTAGCATCATATGTTTTAGAACAATCACTTATACCTGTTTGAAAACTGTAAATTGGAGAAAAAACTCCCGACGCACAGCTGTTTTCTGGTTTTACTCTCCAATAATAAACCGTCTCTTGTTGCAGTCCTTCAAGCGAAAAGGATGATTCATATCTTGTTTCAGAAAATAAAATTGAATTAAATGATGGATTCTCTGAGACTTCTATTAAATAATTTTCAGCATTGGTATCATTTTCCCAAGAAATTAAAGTTCCGTTCGTAGAATATCCCGATACTCCATTTGGTGGGTAAACTAATTGGTCCTGATTTTCTTCAAAAGAATCATTTATAACTCTTAATTCAATAGGTGTTGTAGTTGTTTCACTTCCATTTTGACCATTAATATTTATACTATAAGTTCCTGGTGCAACCTTATCTAAATCTCCGAAGGTAACTGTTAATATACCATCCGATTCTAAATAATTTTCTGAAAGGTTTGCGCTAGCGTTTAAAGGCAAACCATCTACGGAAAAGGAAGTAAGTCCACCTATAGTTTCTATAAAATTAAAATTAAACTCCTCTATATCATTACAAGTAATTTTTGAGTTTACATCTGTTAATAGTGCAATTCCAGACGAAACACCTGTAACAATTAAAGACACTTTTTGTACTCCTCCTTGTAAGGAACCTTTATGAGAAATAGTAACTATATATTCTCCAGCAGCATTTTCTATATCAACTCTTTCGAAGGGATCTACAATATTATCTTCCTTTTCATTTGTGTTAACAGAAGTAAGTTTCCAAGGCATAAATGTACTTGGTGTCTCTGAACTGTTAACCACTCTTATATCTATGTCGTTCACTAAAACAGGAGTTGCGTCGTTGGCTGTTCCATCATTTATTTCACCTGCCATATCTGTCCAAGATATTGAGGCCAATAAAGGTGATAACCCATCAGATTTAACAATAATTGAATACGTACTTCCCTGTGTTAATTCTATTTCTGAAATAACAGATTGTAGCCCTTTCTTCGTAATGGTTTCTGCTGCTTTTTTTGTGTTCATTAAACCCCAACCAGATAAAGCGTCTGGCCCAACCATCCCAACATCGTCTGCAGTATGCAAGGCAAGACCTTTTAAAGTGGAAGCTCTCATGAAACTACCAAATGTTTCATTATAATATTGTTGAAGTAATAAAAGTGATCCGGTTATATTCGGAGAGGCCATTGAAGTACCTGAAATACTGTTATATGCATCATCTGCACCTTCGAAAGTTGAATATAATCCCGTACCATTACCCATAATATCTGGTTTAATTCTTAAATCATCTGTTGGTCCCTCAGAACTTGATGAATTTCTTGTCACTGAGTTTAAAGTACCATCCGCATTTATTATCGCGTCTAATCCATTTGCAACAACCATACCGTTTTTTGAAACCTTATCACCTGTTAATTTGTCATAAGAACTATTTTCTTCTAATGGGGACAAATTTGCAGAATCATCATTCCCATCATTCCCTGCTGCACCAACATATAAATAATAAGGAGCGTTATACATTATAATATCCCAATCTCTAGATGATTCTGTATATGCACCAAAATAATACGCAGGTAGTGAAGGGTTACCTTCATCGTCTCTAATGCGAAGTCCATAAGAATGATTGGATAGAAGCATTCCGTTTGCAGCTGCGGTTGTCGCTTCAGATGTATCATTTGTCCAATTATAACCAACTCCTTTTGCTTGGGGGGCCATTCCTTTTGCTTGAGGGTCTACACCTGAAGAAATTATAGTCCCCATAACATGCGCGGCATGAAAATCCAACTCGGTTGTTCCGTCTCCCGAAGAAAACCTATCAGACCCTCCTTCTCCATCGTATTCCTGATGTGAGGCTCTAGCAAGTCCAGCATCCCATACATGAACCGTCATATCTTGACCTTCTATATTTAATCCTAGTCCGCCCTCATTGTGTAAAAAATTTGCCCTTGTAGAAATTCCCGCAGCAACGTTAAATGTTTTATAATAAATAGGTTTACCCTCTTTTGAAACTCTAATTAACTCATATTTAGACCCTTGTGAATCTAAATATTTTAATTTCCAGCCTCTTTTACTAGCTAATAATCGTGCTTTATTATTTTCTGTATAAAATTTATTAGAAGAGGCCTCTGCAATACGACTTAATTTCGTTAAATCGTAATCTTTAATGATTGAAACTCTATCTTGAGGACTTTGAGAAAAAATTGTCTGAGATAGAAATATTAAAATAAAATAGCTTATTCCTAATGCTTTTGGCTTTAACATAATCATAAATTTAAAAATTTTTCCCGAAAATACAATTTTTAAATTTATGATTTTACTGTTTGAATTAAATTAACTTTCTAAAAAAATAGTTAAGTCAACTTTTACAATAATCTTTGATTCCTTAATTAATTTAAATCTTTCAAATCAAGTATTTAAACTATTGAATTAATTATTAAAACTGTATTAACACTCGATTCAAAGGCAATGCCATTAATATTATCATTTTACCTTTTTAACAGCCTCAAAAAACACCTGCTATTTTATTGGAAACCAATAATATAAAGCTAAAATTTTTAAGATAATTAAATGAATTATACCTGGATAAGTTGTGATTGAGATGTGAAAATAATAATTGGTTGATTTGTATGTAGCTTTTTGTATTCATTCTTAATTCCTTGATGCTTTGTATAAATATTTTTTAATTATTTATTTTGAATATTGACTAACTCTTTTGACACACAAACCAATTGTCAAAATTTTTGACCACCCAACTTTACCTTGATTTCCGAAACAATTCTCTTGCTATGAAACTTTTAAACATATTTGCTTTAGTAATTATTCCATTTCTTCTGTAATAAAAGATTTTCTATAATTTATACACAACACTAAGTGACATAACAATAAGGCTTAATAATGTTTCTTGAAAATTTGTTCACCCGTTTTTCAAAATTTTAAGTCAAACCCTTACGCAGAGAGTCGTGGAGTTCTTTAGATAAAATAAAAATATAAACTCCGTCTTGTGTATTCCCTAAAATAGATAAGAAAACCAAATAATAAAGCAATATAAACTTGTTTGGTTTTTAGGGCTAAAATGATGGCAATAATTGGTGGTATTACCGATAAAAATCCATATTCCATGAAAGATGATTTATTTTGTATAAAGGTAATAATTTATATATACGATATTTTGTAATTTGGTAATCTTATTTAAGATAAATGCCAAATAAATATATTTTAGCTTTAGACCAAGGAACAACAAGTTCACGTTCTGTAATTGTAAATGAAAAAGGAGAAATAGTTGCTATAGCCCAACAAGAATTTAAACAAATATTCCCAAAATCGGGTTGGGTAGAACACGATCCTTTAGAAATTCTAGAATCGCAATTAACAACTTTAAAAAAAGTAATTAAAAAAGCGAATGTTAAACCTAATGAAATTATTGGTTTAGGAATTACAAATCAACGAGAAACCACTGTAGTTTGGAATAAAAATACAGGAAAACCCATTTATAATGCCATTGTTTGGCAAGATAAAAGAACCGCATCTATTTGCGAAAACTTAAAAGAAAAAGGGTTAGAAAAATATATAAGAAAAACTACTGGTTTAGTTGTTGATGCTTATTTTTCTGGCACAAAAATTAGTTGGATTTTAGAAAATGTAAAAAATGCTAGAGAAGAAGCAGAAAAAGGAAATTTACTTTTTGGAACAATAGATTCTTGGTTGGTGTGGAATTTATCCGATAAAAAGGTACACGTTACAGATTATAGCAACGCCTCTAGAACAATGCTTTTTGATATTAAAAATTTAAATTGGGACGCTACTTTACTTAAGGAATTAAAAATTCCTAACAACATGTTGCCAAGCGTAAAACCATCATCACATCATTTTGGTATGTTCAATTTAGATGGTTGTAAAATTCCAATTGCAGGAATTGCAGGAGACCAACAAGCTGCACTTTTTGGACAAACATGCTTTAAAAAAGGAGAAGCTAAAAATACTTATGGAACTGGTTGCTTTTTGTTAATGAACACGGGTACAACCCAGCAAGATTCTAAAAACGGAATGCTTACAACAATTGCTTGGGGCATTGATAACAAAATATATTACGCTTTAGAAGGCAGTGTATTTATAGCGGGTGCTGCCATTCAATGGTTAAGAGATGGTTTAGAAATTATAAATTCTGCTGAGGAAAGTGAAAGTTTTGCAAGTGAAGTAGGTGAAGAAAATCCTGTAATTGTTGTGCCTGCTTTTTCGGGTTTAGGCGCCCCGTATTGGGATATGTATGCTAGAGGTGCAATTTTTGGATTAACTAGAGATACAGGAAAAAATCACCTTATAAAAGCAACCTTACAATCGTTAGCTTATCAAACGAAAGATCTTTTATTAGCAATGCAAAATGATGCAGAAACCCCCTTAACCTCCTTAAAGGTAGATGGAGGCGCCTGTGCAAATAATTTATTAATGCAATTTCAATCTGATATTTTAGACACTATAATTGAACGACCAAAAGTAACAGAAACTACAGTTATGGGAGCTGTTTACTTAGCGGGTATTTGCGTTGGATTATGGAATCAAGAGGATATTTTATCTCATAGAAAAATAGAAAAAGAGTTTACCCCTGAATTTACTCCAGAAAAAAGAAAGCGGTTATATTCGAAATGGAAAAAAGCTATTGAACGCTCTAAAAACTGGATCGATTAACTTTCTAAAACTATTTCATCGAGAAAAAAATAGTATTTATCTAAATTACTTTTCAAAAAAATAGTTCTTTTCTTTATTTGAAGTAAATAATTTTAAATTTGATACTCATGAAAAACAGAAACACCCTTTTAATAGTAACCTGTATTCTTTTTTTAAGTTCTTGTGTTGTAAAATCATTAAATCCTTTTTACACAAAAAAATCAATTTCTTTTGACGAACGATTTGTTGGAGAATGGACAGATTCTAAAAAAGGCACTTGGATAGTAATTCCTTTTAAAGATGAAATTACAAAAGAGAACCCTATTGAAAAAATGAAAAATGAAGATATTCAATTGTACAATGAATACAAAAATAGTTACTATATTCAAAGAAATTACCAAGGCGAAGAAGCTTTATTTATAGCAACTCCTTTTAATATAAACAATCAAACATTTTTAGACTTTTACCCATTAGAATATCAAGACGATATCAACAATCTTCTACAAAAACATTTAATATATACCCATAGTCTAGTGAAATATGATGTTACTGAAAGCGGAGAAATAGAGATAAAATGGCTAGACGAGAAAAAAGTTGAATCGCTTTTTAAAAACAAGAAGATAAAAATTGAACACAAAAAAATTGGTGTTTTAAAAGAAAAGTTTTTACTAACTGCGTCTTCTAAAGAATTGAATAAATTTATAGAAAAATATACAAAATCTAAAGACGAGGATAAATGGGATACCTCAACAAAATACACTTTAACGAAAACAAGTGATGCTGAATAAATTAAGCTTAAAAAGAACACATTCTCATAATAAAGTAGTTTTTAATACTATATTATGGGTTTGTTCTTTTATCATACTATTATTCTTGTTTTCTGGAAGAACAACACCAGAAAAAATTGATTGTATCTATACCATTTGCTTTGTAATTACTCTAATAATTCCTGTTTCTATCAACCTCTATTTTTTAATTCCAACCTATCTTAAAAAAGAAAAAAACATTGCTTTCTCTTTATTTTTTATACTTAATCTCATCGTTTTTTCAGAATTAAATCCGTTATTTTTTGAATTAATAGTAAATACTTTTTTTAACGATTATTACTTTATCAGTTATCATAATAAAGTTGAAATATATTTTATCTTTTTTATCTTTTTCACACTTTCTAGCTTATCAAAATTAGGAGAAGAATGGGTCTATTTAAACCAGATTGAAAACAAAGTTTTGAAAGCCCAAAAACAAGAAATTGAAAATCAATTGTATTATTTAAAAGGACAAATAAATCCACATTTTTTATTCAATTCCTTAAATGTTTTGTACTCTTTAGCCATCGATAAAAAAGAAGAAATCACCAATGCTATTTTACAATTATCAGATATTTTAAGATATGTCATTTATGATGTTGAAACAAACAAAATTACTCTAAATAAGGAAATTGATTTGATTAAAAACTACATTGCTTTTGAAAAAAACAGACATATAAAAAACTCTAAAATCAGCTTTACACACAATGTAAATGAACATTTAGAAGTTTACCCAATGTTGTTGTTACCAATCATTGAAAACAGTTTTAAACATGGTTTAAAAAGCGGCGTAAAAAACCCTTTTGTTAATATTGATTTACATGAAAACAATAATCGACTAACCTTTAAATTATCAAATAATTTTAAGCAAAAGAATACTTTAGAAAATACGAACTACAATGGTATTGGCTTAAAAAATATTCAGGAAAATTTAACTTTGGTATATCCTAATCAACACACATTTAAAACTGAGATTAATGATGGTGTTTTTAATGTAAAACTAACTCTAGAATTAAAAAAATGAAAATAAGTTGTATCATAATTGATGATGAACCATCTTCTCAAAACGTCTTAATATCCTTTATCAATAAAATTGATTACCTAGAGTTAAAACATGTTTGTAATGATGCTTTAGAAGCCTTAGAATATTTAAAAAACAATACGATTGATTTGCTTTTTTTAGATATTAATATGCCTCAACTTTCAGGGATCTCTTTTTATAAGTCGTTGCAAAATCCGCCTAAAGTAATTTTTACAACTGCCTATTCTGAATATGCACTAGAAGGTTTTGACTTAGATGCTTTAGATTATTTATTAAAACCTTTTTCTTTTGACAGATTTGTTAAAGCCGTGTCAAAAACTAAAGACCTAAAAGCTAATTTTAAAAAAAGTATTGTTATAAAATCAGATAAAAAATTACATCAGGTTAAAATTGAAGATATATTTTACATAGAAAGTATTGGAGATTATATAAAAGTTCATTTAAATAATAGTTATTTGATAACCTATAAAACCTTAAAAGGTATGTTTGAAGAGCTTCCAAAATCTAATTTTGAACAAGTGCATAAGTCATTTATTATCAACAAGAAAAAATTAGATTATATTGAAGGAAATACTGTAATAATAAATTCAAATAAAATACCTTTAGGTCAGAAATTTAAAAAAGATTTTTTAGATAATTTCACTTCATAATTATGTCTAAATTTTATAATAAAATTACATCAAGACTTCAAAAATTTATTGAAGCACAAAAGATTTTCTTTGTAGCCACAGCGCCTAATTCTGGCAGAATAAATTTATCTCCAAAAGGGATGGATTCTTTTAAGGTGATGAATGAAAACCGAGTTTTATGGTTAAATGTTACAGGAAGTGGAAACGAAACGGCTGCACATTTATTAGAAAACAAACGCATAACCATTATGTTTTGTTCTTTTGAGAAGGTGCCAAATATTTTACGTTTATATGGAAAAGGAAAAGAAATCAGACCAACAGATACAACTTGGGATGCTATAATTTCTTTATTCCCAGAAACACCTGGAACACGTCAAATTTTTGATATTACTATAGACTCTGCACAAACTTCTTGCGGTATGTCTATTCCTTTTTATGAATATAAAGGAGAACGTAATGATTTAAATGATTGGGCCAAAAAACAAGGAAAAAAAGGTATAACAGAGTATTGGGAAAATAACAACCAAAAAAGTATTGATGGTTTACCAACTAATCTTTTAGAATAAAAAATAGCCCAATCAAAACGAAACAGGATGAACAGTTTTTCATACTTAAATAGACAAAATAATATCACCAATTTAAAAGAGTCTGAATTTGATTTGCTGATTATTGGAGGTGGAATTACAGGAGCAGGAATTGCTTTAGACGCAGCTTCAAGAGGCATGAAAGTAGCCTTAATAGAAAAAAATGATTTTGCTTCTGGTACTTCTAGTAAATCAACCAAATTAATTCATGGAGGTTTACGGTATCTAAAACAATTTGATTTTTGGTTGGTAAAAGAAGTGGGCACAGAACGTGCAATTGTGCACAAATTAGCTCCTCACTTAGTTGTTCCTGAGAAAATGATATTACCTTTAATTGATGGCGGAACTTATGGCTCTTGGCTTACTTCAATTGGTTTAAAAGTTTACGATATTTTAGCTGCCGTAGAAGGTGAAGACCAACGTAAAATGTTAGACAAAAAAGAGGCTTTAGAGAAAGAACCACTTCTGCCTGAAAGCATTTTAAATGGTGCTGGTTATTACGCAGAATACAGAACTGACGATGCAAGATTAACTATTGAAGTCTTAAAAACAGCTTTAAACTACAAGGCTAATATTTTAAATTATGTAGAGGCTAAAGAATTTATTTATGAAGAAGACAGAGTTGTTGGTGCAAAGGTAAAAGACAGTATTTCTGGGGATAACTTTTCAATAAAAGCAAAGTATGTAGTAAATTCTTGTGGGCCTTGGGTAGACGAATTGCGTCAAATTAATCACTCAAAAATTGGAAAAAGATTGCATCTTACCAAAGGTGTACATTTAGTTGTAGCTCATGAAAAATTACCAGTAAAACAATCTGTATATTTTGATGTGCCAGATGGCAGAATGATGTTTGCAATTCCAAGAGGAAAAGTTACTTATTTTGGAACAACAGATACCAATTATCAAAAAGATAAAAATAACATAAACACTAATTTAGTAGATGCAACTTATCTTATTTCGGCAGTAAATAATATGTTTCCAAACATTAGTATTTCTATAGATGATGTTAAATCCTCTTGGGCTGGTTTGCGTCCTTTAATTCATGAAGAAGGAAAATCTGCAAGTGAATTATCTAGAAAAGATGAAATTTTTGTGTCTGACACAGAGCTTATTTCTATTGCTGGAGGCAAATTAACAGGCTATCGTAAAATGGCAGAACGTATTGTAGATTTAGTTTGTAAAAAATACCTACGAAGATTTGATCAAGAATTTGATGAAATTAAAACCAAAAATATTGTTCTTTCCGGAGGAACTTTTCAAAATTATGGTGAAGTTAAAAGTTATACAGATGCCATTCAAAATAGAATTGCTGAAGTAGATTTTGATAGAAAACACGCTGAATATTTGGTTCATAATTATGGCAAACAAACTGACATCATTTTACAAAAATTTGATGATTTAATGCATGATAATATGCAAGAAAAAATGATAAAAGCTGAAGTTTGGTTTGCTATCAATTATGAAATGGCAGGCAATCCTACAGATTTTTTTATGCGAAGAACAGGCAAACTTTTCTTTGATACGCAAAGTGTAATTTTAAATAAAAGTTTTGTATTAAAAGAATTTAGGAACATCTTCTCTTGGAGCGATGAAATTACAGAAAAACACAAAAATGATTTAGAAAAGCACTTAAAAACTGCTACTACTTTTAAGTAATAAAAGAATTAAACAGGAAACATAAATAAAGCTCCATAACCAACTGTATACAACCAAACTCCATACAAAGAATGTTCTAGTATAATTAGTAATGTTGACTTTGTTTTTAAATAGGTATATGCAAATAATAAACTTCCAATAAAAGTAAATAAAAGTACAGTCCAACTTTGAAACCAAATGTGTGCAAAAGAGAACAATACAGAGTTTATCAAAATAAATAGTGTTTTGCTTTTAATCAACGTCTGATAACGTTTTACAAAAAAAGTTCTGTAAATAAATTCTTGGGGAATTACTGAAAACAGAATGTAAATTCCGCTAAACTTCAACCATAAACCCGGTTTTTTTAGCATCACATTAAACAACACATCTTTATCGTGAAAGTATAAAACTAATGTGGTTAAGAGCGCTATAATTAAAAAACGAAAACTTATAGTTTTTAAGAAATCTAGTTTTTGCTTTTTATCAATCTTTACTATTGAAAATTTTTCTATAAATATTAATATTAAAATAATGTAAATTACACCTAATAAGAGATAAAGCACTTTAAAAAGTATGGGAAACGAAGCATATAAAACAAGAGGAGAAATAATAAATAGTAGTACTATTTCAACTAGTTTTATATTTGTATTTCTTTGAAATAATACCTTCATTACTGTTTATTATAATGCGCTATAATTATAGATATGCGGATTTTATTAACTTTCAGTATTGTTTGCTTCAATATCTTCAGTTAAATCTAAGTTTCTAATTGTAGGACTAACAATTGCTGTAGAAGTAACAGTTAAAATAGTCATTGTTCCACCAAAAACTACAGCCGCAACAGGCCCAACTAATTTTGCTGCCAAACCACTTTCAAAAGCACCAAGCTCATTAGAAGAACCAACAAACATTGAATTTACAGAGGATACTCTTCCTCGCATATCGTCTGGAGTTTTTAATTGTAAAATGGTTTGCCTTATTACCATGGATATTCCGTCTGCAGCTCCACTAACAAACAAAGCAAGTAAACTCATCCAAAAAATTGATGACAATCCAAAAGCTATAATACTCAATCCAAAAATAAACACAGAAATCAACATTTTTTTACCTGTATTTTTATTGATGGGAATGTAGGTAGTTAATAACATTGTTACAATACTACCAATAGAAATAGATGCATTTAGCAAACCAAAGCCTTCTGGTCCCACCTTTAAAATATCTTGCGCAAAAACAGATAAAATAGCCACGGTTCCTCCAAACAAAACAGCTATCATATCTAGTGTTAAAGCTCCTAATATTGCCTTATTTTGAAACACAAATTTTACTCCTGCTTTTAAACTCTCTGAAACAGGTTCTCCTATTTTTTTATTTAAAATAGGTTTCTTTTTAATCAAAAAAGTAAAAATTAATGACAAAATCACTAAAATAAAAACCAATAACAAAGTATTGTCAACATTTATCCAACTGATTAAGAAACCACCAAAAAGCGCACCAGAAACAGAAGCTGTTTTCCAAGTACTTGTGCTCCAAGTAGCAGCATTATGATATATTTTTTTTGGTACTAATAAGGCTACCAAAGAAAAAATTGTAGGTCCAAAAAAGGAACGTAAAAAACCACCAAAAAACACCAAAGCATAAATACAATACAAAATTGAATTCGTTTGCCAATTATCAATAATAACATCTGTTGTTAAAAAATAGAGCCCCAAACTAATTAATGAAAATGCAGCAATACAACTTGCAAGTAGGTTTCTTTTTTCTTTTTGATCTACAATATGACCTGCAAAAAGTGCCATTGAAAATGCTGGAATAATTTCCATTAATCCAATAATGCCTAGAGAAAGCGGATCCTTTGTAATAGAATATACCTGCCATTCAATTACTATAAATTGCATAGACCAGCCAAAAACTAAAAAAAATCTTAATAATAAGAAAATGTTAAACTCTCTTATTCTTAGTGCTGCGTAAGGATCATTTTTGGTCATCAATTAGCTTAATTTCATATCCATTAAAATAGCAAAAGTTTGGTTTATGTCATTCTCTTTAACAACAATTGTCATTTCATTTGTTGTAGAAATTATCTCTTGTAAAGGAATATCTGCCCAAGCTAACTGCTTTAAAATAAAATAGTAAATACCTGATTGTTCTAAATTTTCTTTTGGCAGTTTTATAGTAATTGAGGCCAAATCTAACATGCTATTTGTTAGTGTTTCTTGCTCAAAAATTTCTTCAACAAAAGGTCTTAGATTTTTACTTGTAACAATATTCGTTTCAAAAATTCCTTGAGAAACTGTTAAGAAATAGTCTGAACTTTCTGAAGATTTGGTTAAAATCTTGGCTATTTCTCTTAATAAAGATGGCGTATTTTTAAACGTAAAATCACACAAATCTGAGCGTACAATAACATCACCTAAATCTAAAGCAAGTTTCTTTATATTTTTTCTAATACGCAATTCGCTTGCTGGTGAAAGTCTGTTAATAGCCATCATAACAGCACCTACTTTAACATCTTTCTTTAAGACTGTTGAAACTTCTGGTAAAATAACTCTAGCTAATGAAGATACATTAATTAGTTTTTCGTTTAAAGCCTCTTCTATAAAAGGTGTTTTTCTAATTGTACTTTCAACAACTTCTTGTATTGTTTTCATTATAAAAGTTTAAAAATATAAATAATTGTTCAAAAATAAACAATTTATAATTTCTAAACCCATTTTTTAAGTATTATGCGTTTTAATAAATGTATTTATAAAATGTAAAGTAGTTAATCCAATCTATCTGTTAGCTTTTTAAATTCTTTCTTAGGGTCTTTAGCTTTATATAAAATATCGTAAACTGTATTTATAATGGGTGTATTTGCGTTATTGTTTTCTTTAATTTTGTAAGCACTTTTTGTTGCATAGAATCCTTCTGCAACCATATTCATTTCATGTTGTGCAGATTTTACTGTGTAACCTTTACCAATCATATTACCAAACATTCTATTTCTGCTGAAAGCAGAATAGCCTGTAACTAACAAATCTCCTAAATAAGCTGAATTGTTTATATTTCGTTTCATTTTATGTACTTTCTTTATAAAGCGTTTCATTTCACGAATAGCGTTACTCATCAGTACTGATTGAAAATTATCTCCATAACCCAAACCATGGGCAATTCCTGCAGCAACAGCATAAATATTTTTTAACATAGCTGCGTATTCTGTACCTATAATATCGTCAGAAATTTTTACTTTAATATATCTACTCTTTAAAGATTGTGCCATTTTATTGGCCTTTTTCTCATCAATACAAGCAATTGTTAAGTAAGATAAACGCTCCATTGCAACTTCTTCTGCATGACAAGGTCCTGTAATTACTCCAATATTTTCAAAAGAAGCATTATATTTTTCATTAAAATGTTCTCCAATAATTAAACCTGTTTCGGGTACAATTCCTTTAATAGCCGAGAATATAGTTTTACCCTTTAAAGAAATATTTAACTTTGCCAACTCTGCTGTTAAAAAAGCAGAAGGAATTGCAAAAATTAGAATATCATATTTTGCAACTATTATATTTATATCATCAGATAAATCAAGTTTTTTAGAATCTAATTCAGCAGAACTTAAATATCTAGGGTTATGGTTGTTTTCAATAATGTGATTTATCGCTTGGTTGTTTCGAATATACCAACCTATTGTTTCTAAGTTCTCCGTTAACATTTTTACAATAGCAGTTGCCCAACTTCCTCCTCCTAAAACAGCAATTTTTTGATGGTGATCCATTTTTAAATGATTAAACTTCAAAAGTAAGAAAACTATTATCTTTTGATGAAAACTTGTTTGATTTATTATATTTGTTTCATATCAATTTAAGAATGGAAGTACAAATCATAAATAAATCCAAACACGCAACTCCTAATTATGAAACGGAAGGAGCTGCAGGAATGGATTTGAAAGCAAATATTGAAACTGCAATTACACTAAAACCTTTACAACGAGCTATTGTAAAAACAGGTTTATTTATAGCTTTGCCTACTGGTTTTGAGGCTCAAGTAAGACCAAGAAGTGGTTTAGCTGCTAAAAAAGGAATTACAGTTTTAAACAGCCCTGGAACTGTGGATGCGGATTATCGTGGTGAAATTGGTGTAATTTTGGTTAATCTATCAAATGAGGATTTTATAATAAACGATGGTGAACGAATTGCACAATTGGTAATTGCAAAACATGAACGTGTAAATTGGAAAGAGGTAAGCGTCTTAACTGAAACCGAACGTGGCTCGGGTGGTTTTGGAAGCACTGGTATATAATTAAAAATAGACTTATGATTTTAGGAGTTTGTGAGTGGCTAAGTACTCGCGTAAATTTTACCGTTAAAGAGATTAGAATTTTCTTTGTTTTGTTAGCAATATTTGCAGGTTTTGGTATTGGCGCATATTTGATTCTTTGGTTGGTAAAAGCATTATCTAATTAAAGTTTTTTATAAACCTGGCTCATTTTTCTCACTTCATCATGCATTAATTCGAAATTTAAGAATACATGTGATTGATATTGGTATCCTAAATTTTTATAAAATTCAAATGCTTGAAGTTTTGTATCCATGGTATCCAACCAAATGGCTTTATAATTTTTGTGTTTAGATTTTTCTTCTAACCAAGAAACTAATTGTTTGCCAATTCCTTTTCCATGTATTTTTTGATGTAAATAAAGTCTGTGTAATTTTACTTGTCGCTTAATTGATAAACCATCTAATTTTTCATCCCAAATTATCCTAAAATTTCCAACAATCTCGTTTTTATATATTACAAAATAGTAGTCTGTATTTTTTTGAGATAATTCTTTTAAAATATTTTTTTCTGAATATTGACTATTGAGATACCATGCTCCTTTATCTTCCCAAAAATGACTGTAAGCTAAAGGATATATTTCTTTCATCAACTGAAACAAAGTTTTAGTGTCTGAATTTAAAATTGGTTTTAATATTATGTTTTCTGATACTCTTATCATTATAATTCATAAAAAACTGCTATAGATTAATTACTTCTATAGCAGTTTTAAAAACAATTAGAACTTTTAATACTTAATCTTGATTTTCAATAGCATCTTTTATTTTTCCTTCTATCTCATCCATTAATTCTGGATTATCTTTAATCAGGCCTTTTACAGTGTCTCTTCCCTGCCCTAGCTTAGTTTCTCCATAACTAAACCAAGAACCACTTTTCTTAATAATTCCTAACTCAACACCAATATCTAAGACTTCTCCTACTTTAGATATTCCTTGTCCATACATAATATCAAATTCAGCAATCTGAAATGGTGGAGCTACTTTATTTTTAACAACTTTAACTTTAGTACTGTTTCCAATAACTCGGTCTCCGTCTTTAATTTGTGTTCTTCTTCTAATATCTAAACGCACAGACGCGTAGAATTTTAAAGCATTACCACCAGTTGTAGTTTCGGGGTTTCCAAACATTACACCAATTTTTTCTCTTAATTGGTTGATAAAAATAACTGTACAATTCGTTTTAGAAATAGTACCTGTTAATTTACGAAGCGCTTGACTCATTAAACGTGCATGAAGCCCCATTTTTGAATCTCCCATTTCACCTTCTATCTCAGACTTTGGCGTTAAAGCTGCAACAGAATCAATAACTACAATATCTATTGCTCCAGATCTAATTAAATTATCAGCAATTTCTAAAGCTTGCTCTCCATGATCTGGTTGAGATATTATTAAATTATCGACATCTACACCTAAATTCTCTGCATAAAACTTATCAAAAGCGTGTTCTGCATCAATAAAAGCAGCAATTCCTCCTGCTTTTTGTGCTTCTGCAATGGCATGAATAGTTAATGTTGTTTTACCAGAAGATTCTGGACCATATATTTCTATTACTCTACCTCTTGGGTAACCACCAACACCTAAAGCTAAATCTAAGCCTAAAGAACCTGATGAAATTGCATCTACATCTTCTTTAACTACATCCCCTAACTTCATTACAGAACCTTTTCCATAAGTTTTATCTAACTTATCTAAAGTAAGTTGTAATGCTTTTAATTTCGCTGCTTTTTCTTTGTCTACTGCCATAAATCTCTTCTAAATATCTTGTTTTAAATGGTTGCACAAGTTACAAAAAACAAAGAATAATTTCGTACTATTTTAGTTTCATTTTTATAGTATTTTTGTGATAAAAATATATCTATGAATACTAATTTTTTTCTAAAAAATTCAAAAAGTAAAGTAAATATTGATAAAGGTGAACTCATCTCATTTCAGTTTGATGATAAAGAATACATACATCAAAAAGGAAATAAAGGTTGGCGAAAATCAGATGATGAAATGTTTCCTGTAATTGGACCTTTAGATAAAAATAATTTTAGAATGCAAACCAAAAACGGAGAAGCTATTCAAGATCAACATGGATTGTTGCGTGAATTAGATTATGAACTTGCTAGTTCTGATGACAACACCCTAAAATTCATCAAAAATTACAATAAAAATAGTTTGGTTAAAAATGCTAAATTCCCAAAGAAATCTTCAGAAGAATTCTTGAATTGGCCTTACGATTTTACTTTTGAAAAAAATTATGAGTTAAAAAACAATATTTTAACTGTTGAATTTATCATTCATTCTGAAATAGGAATGCCTTTTATGTTAGGATATCATCCTGCTTTTATGCTTTCTAATACCGGTAATGAAACTTTAACTGCAAATAACAAAACCATAACTTTAGATGATATTTATAAGGTAGGTCACAATGCTTTTCCTATTTTAAATACAGATAAAATTGTTTTAAAAAATATTGATAGAAATGATTTAGAAATCACTACTAAAAACTTCAACAATTTTATGTTGTGGACAGAGGTTGACAATATGTTGTGTATTGAGCCAATTACACAATATACATCTTACACAGATCAAAAATTCTCTGAAAAAAACATGAGTTTATCCAAAGGAAAAAATACATTTTCTATACAATTAAAGGTTCTTTAATTTGGTTGAAAAACACAGACATTTTATTCTTCATAAACCTTGGGGTTACTTATCACAATTTATAAATAATCAAACCAAAAGAAAGAAAAAACTTTTAGGAGAACTGTATAAATTTCCAAAAGGTACAATGGCAATTGGAAGATTAGATTATGCCTCTGAAGGTTTACTTTTATTAACCACAGATGGTAAAATTTCTGCAGAAATTAGAAGTAATAAAGTAGAAAAAGAATATTATGTACAAGTTGATGGAATCATTACACAAAAAGCTATATTTAATCTAAAAAATGGCGTGGAAATTGGTTTTGACGGTAAAAAGTATACTACAAAACCTGGAAAAGCTAGTAGAATTAATGATCCTAAATTTCCATTAAGAAGCCAGAAAATTCGTGATGATAAACATGGCCCAACAAGTTGGATTTCTATTACTATAACTGAGGGTAAATTTAGACAAGTTCGTAAAATGACGGCAGCCGTAGGTTTTCCAACCTTGCGTTTAATTCGTGTTAGAATTGGAAATATTTTATTAGATGATTTAAAAGTTGGTAGTGTAAAAGAAATGAACAATTTTAATTAATTCTATTTTACAACTATAATACTTTTATAATTTCATTATAACAATCTTGATTGTTTTCTTTATATTTCTGCCATTCTATTGATTAAACTTATAATTAAGTATTAATATTTACAAGTGTTACTAACTCCACTTTTTCTTGTTTCCCTCTAAGATTAGTGTTACCTATAAATTTAATTTTTTTATTTAAAAAACTTAGATTAATTAGATTAATTAAATCATTAGAAATTAATATTTCTGTATTCATTTCATTACAAAGTGATTGAATTCTAGACGCTGTATTTAAAACATCTCCAGAATAAACAATTTCTCTTTTTACGATTCCCATTTCTCCAGTAATTACGTTACCAAAATGCAGTCCAGCTTTAAACTGAGGTTGTATCCCATATTTTTTATCAAAAAAATCGAATTTGTCGTTTAATAACATTATCATTTTGTAATAACAACTAATACAATTAGCTCTTTTGAGTCCGTTTTTTGTTATCCAGCTAATAACTATTTCATCGCCAACATATTGATAAATTTCTCCTTTAGTAGCTAATATTGCTGGAGTTGCGATACTAAATGTATCATTTAAAAAATTAAAATATCGTTCTTCCCCAAGTTGTTCAGCGATTGTAGTAGATGATTTTAAATCCATAAACATAAAAATACGCTCTTCTCGTTTTGGCCTGAGGTATTTGCCTTTTAAAAAATTGACAAATGTAATTGGGCCAAATTTATCTCTAATTAATAAAAATAAAATAGTCAGAAAAGTAATAACAAGCCAATATATATAGTTGACTAATAATGTTAGATTAAAGACCTCTTTAAGTTCTGGCGCAGCCATTGATTGATTTGATTTACTTACTTCCGTCAATACTTGTTCTAAAAAATAAAAAGTAAAAAAAACAAAGGAATAGAATAGTAAAATAAAAAACATCGCTTTGAGGTAAGCCATTTTTCTCAGCCATCGTTCCCATAGAAATACTAAACTAGCCCCAAGAATTAAACCTGCTGCTATGATAATTAAAATACCTGATAGCATCCCTTCACTAAATTCTGCAGAATCTATTTTGCTGGCATAAGTTTCAATAAATTTAAATGCCCGTATTAAAGTCCAGATAAAAGTAATCCATAAAATCGTAACAATTTTATCTTTAATGCCATGGTGCGAAAATCTTTGTTTTAAACTTAAGAATAAATTCATTAGTTTTTTTTGAATTAAAAATAGCGTAAAAATAACAATACCCGTAGCGTTTTTAAATATTTAAAATCTAAATATTGATAAATACCATCTTTCTCTAACACAAAACTTCTGAATGTAATTATACATTAACCTATAGTTTTTTTGTATAATTGCTCCTTAAAAAAAATTATGAAAAAAATATTTACAGTATTATTTTGTATTTCCACAATCTTATCCTTCTCTCAAGAAAATGAAGAAATATTATCTGAAGAAGCTCAAATAGCCTACTTAAAAAGATTAGATAGTATAAATGAATCATTTAATTATGATTATGGGAAAATTTCTTTAGAAAATGGATTAGCTGAAATTGATATTCCTGAAAATTACAAGTTTTTAAATGCTGAACAAAGTAAATATGTTTTAACAGATTTATGGGGTAATCCTCCCTCTGAAGTTTTGGGATTGTTGTTTCCAAAAAACATAAATCCCATAGATGATAATTTTACTTATGCTGTAGAAGTTACCTATTCTAGTGACGGTTATATTGATGATGAAGATGCTAAAGATTTAGATTATGATAATCTATTAGAAGAAATGCAAGATGACACAAGTGCTGCAAATCCTGAGCGTAAAGAATTAGGGTATCCAGAAATGGAACTTATTGGTTGGGCTTCAAAACCTTTTTACGATGCTGATGAAAAGAAATTACATTGGGCAAAAGAACTAAGTTTTGAAGGTGAAGAAATTAATACTCTTAACTATAATATTAGAGTTTTGGGTAGAAAAGGATATTTAAATTTAAATGCAATTGGTACTATTGATATTTTACCAGAATTTAAAAAAGATGTAGATGAAATACTAAATAGTGTTCATTTTACGGATGGTAATAAATACGCAGATTTTAATCCTGAGATAGATGAAGTTGCTGCATACGGAATTGGAGGTTTAATAGCTGGTAAACTTTTAGCTAAAGCTGGTTTCTTTGCATTAATTCTAAAGTTTTGGAAAATAATAGCTATTGCTGTTGTTGGAGCATTTACTGTCTTTAAAAAGAAAATATTTGGTACCAAAGAAGAAGAGGCTTAAAATAAAAAATGATGAAAAATAATTTCATCATTTTTTATTTTCTATCCATTCTAATATGCGGAATACCATCTTCTAAATACTCCTCTCCTATTTGATAAAAACCCAGAGAATTGTAAAATTTAGTTAAATAAACTTGAGCAGAAATTGTAACAACTTCTGTATTAAAATTATCTTTTATTGCTTTTAAAGATGCGTTCATTAAATCTACACCATAACCAAAGCTTCTTTTATTTTTAGAAACCACTACTCTTCCAATACTTGTATTTTTAAAATAATCTCCAGCTTTAAAAATTCTTGTATATGCTATAATTTCATTATTTAATAAACCAAGTACATGCAAGGCTTTTTGGTCTTTAAAATCTATATCTTGATACACACAATCTTGCTCTACAACAAAAACTTCAGAGCGTATTTGAAGAATTTGGTATAATTCTGTCGTATTTAATTCTTGGAAAGTTTTTGTGACAAAGTTCATATTTAAATAGATTTCTCGATGCAAATTTTCTCATTAATTGAAAATTCACTCGAAATAATAATTCTTAAATTATATTACAATTTTAAAAGATAAAATTAACAAGAAATTTTATCAACTCTATTTGCATGACGTCCACCTTCAAATTCTGTATTTAAAAATACATCTACAAAACCAATTGCTTGTTGTAAAGAAACAAAACGTGCAGGAACTGTAAGAATATTAGCATTATTATGTTGTCTTGTAAGCGCCACTAATTCATTGTTCCAACATAATGCAGCTCTTATTCCTTGATGTTTGTTTGCGGTCATTTGTGCACCATTTCCAGAACCACATAATATAATTCCTAACTCAGCTTTTCCACTTTCTACACAATCTGCAGTTGGATGAATAGCATCAGGATAATCCATAGAATCACTTGTATCTGTTCCAAAATTTAAAACTGTATAGCCTTTATTTTCTAAATGTTTTATAATTTCGAATTTGTATTGAGTTCCTGCGTGATCATTACCAATGGCAATTGTCATAATTTATTGATTTTAATTAAGTTGAATATTACAAAAATATATAAAATAGCAGTTATGAACAGTTATAAACAATCAAAATTTATCAATATTTAATAACTACTTATTATTAAAGAGTTTATCTATTTTAAGTAAATGTTAAGAACTTATCATTAAAAACTCGAAACTTTTTTTGGTGATTTCTAAAATAATTACAATACAATGCGTTCTGTGATATATGCAAATTTTATTTTGAGTTTTTAATAAAAGTTTATCAACATAAAATTTACAATTTGTTTACATTAAAAATAAATAATTTATAAATAGAATTAAGTGAATAGCTGTTTATAACTTTTGTTAATAACTCTTAATTATAATTGATTTTAAAGCTTTTAAACTTTAATAAGTTGTGAATGCTTTTTAATAAGTGATATACAAAAAGAAAAAGAAAAAAATTTACTGCTGCTATTCACATACTATTATAAGCATCATTGTTTTTTTAAATTTTATAAAAGAAAAATAATTATAATATAGAATGTTAATAAGTGTAAAAAATAAATTTAAAATTATGTTTGTTGGCTACATAAACTTTGAAAAAGTTATGATTGAAATTTAAAAAGAAGCAGAATACTTTTTTTTCTTTTCTGCTTTTAAAAGGTATAAAGTATCTTTATGAATTTCAATAGTATTTTGAGTTGTATCTTTTTTATTTAAAGAGGTATTTATAGTAATTACAGTAACAGTAATTCCTGCAATGAATATAAAAGCAAATAAAATAATAATTTTACGTAAATTTTTCATCTTAAATAATAAGTCTTCTTAATATAAAGACGTAATACTTTAGAAAACGTTACAATTTTTTTAAGAAAACTTTAAGAAATTACAAACTGTATAGCTTTTTGTTTAATTGTGAAACTAACTTTTCCAGTTCCAATTAATTCACCGTCTGCTTGAATGTAAGGTTCTGAACTTAAAGGAGTAACTATTATTTTTTTTGTTTTATAGGTTGCTACTTTTTTATGATTTACAATTTTACCTGAGTATAATTTTGGTAAATTTAAAATCAAATCCCAAAAAGTGAGGTTTTTTGCAATGGTAATATCAAACAAACCATCTGAAGTATTTACATTTTTAGTAAACTGCATTCCACCACCAGAAAATTTACATATTCCAACTATTGCCATTAAACAGCTGGTTTCTATAATTTTATCATCAAACAAAATTTTAAAAATTGATTTTTTATAAAACAACAAGCCATAAATACCTGCTAGTAAATATGATATTGATCCAAATTTTTTTAGTGATTTTAACTTATTTACAATGTATCCATCATAACCTGATCCAGCAACATTGCAAAAATATGTAGTCTTGTCATCACTAGTTTTTAGAACACCAATATCTTGTATAATTATATTTTTTCTATGGATAATATTAATGGCCTCATGAATAGAGTTTGGAATGTTATAGGTCTTTATCCAATCATTTCCAGTACCTAAAGGAATCACGCCAATTGTAATATCAGAAGTTTTTGTGTATGTTTGCATCATAATACCGTTAACTACATTGTGTAGTGTTCCATCTCCACCAACAGAAACAATATTTCTAAAACCTTGTTGAATTACATTCTCTACCAGTTCAATTTCATGTTTAGAAAACTCGGTAAAAGCAAAAGAATAAGCTATATTTTTAAGTTTTAGTAAGTGCTGAATTTCCTTCCATTGTCTAGAAAAATTAAGATTTCCAGAAACAGGATTAGCAATAATAAACCAAGAATTAGACATAAATAAAAAAGTAATAAAAAGCCAAAATACAATAATCAATTGATAACTATTTTTTAATAATATTCAAACGAAATAATTGTACTTTGGTATACTATAAATAGAAGAAAGAATAAATGACAAGAAAGAAAAAAAAGATATTTAAAAAGAAAGGAAAAGTTATCAAAGATTTAACTAGAAATATCTTTAAAATATTAAATGAAGACAGTTCCAAACATTTTAATTACAAGCAAATTGCAGGAAAAATGGGAATTTCTGATACAGATGGAAAAACTCAAATTTTAAAGAAGTTAGCAGAACTTACAGCAACTAAAAAAATTAAAGAAATAGATAGAGGAAAATTTCAAATAAATGAAGATAGAAAGTACTCTTTAGGAACACTAGATATTACATCAAATGGAAATGGATATTTTATTTCTGATGATTATGAAAACGATATTTTTATTCCAAATATCAACTTAGGTAAAGGTTTACATGGTGATATTGTAAGAGCTTATGTTTATAAAAAAAGAAGATCAAATAAATTAGAAGCAGATGTAGTTGAGGTTTTAGAACGTGCAAAAACAGAATTTGTTGGTGTATTGCAAATGAATAAAAATTTTGGTTTTGTTATACCAGACAGTAACAAAATGTATGCAGATATTTTTATTTCTCAAAATAAAATTAATGGAGCAGTGCATGGAGATAAAGTACAAGCCACAATATCTGATTGGCCAGAAAACTCTAAGAATCCATTTGGTAAAATAACTAAGGTTTTAGGAAAACCTGGAGATCATAATACAGAAATGCATTCTATTTTATTAGAATACGATTTGCCTTACGAGTTTCCTTTAGAAGTTGAGAAAGAAGCAGAAAATTTACCTGTTGCAATTACAAATGAAGAAATTGCAAAACGTAGAGATATGAGAAGCGATTTAACTTTTACAATTGATCCAAAAGATGCTAAAGATTTTGATGATGCTTTATCATTTAAAAAATTAAAAAATGGAAATTTTGAAATAGGAATACATATTGCAGATGTTTCTCATTACTTACAAAAAGATACTATTTTAGATGCAGAAGCTTATGATAGAGCAACATCAGTTTACTTAGTAGATAGAGTAGTACCAATGTTACCAGAAATGCTAAGTAATGGAGTTTGTTCTTTAAGACCTAATGAAGAAAAATTGACATTTTCTGCAGTTTTTGAAATCAATGAAAAAGCACAAATTATAAATGAATGGTTTGGTAGAACTGTAACCTATTCAGATCAACGTTTTGCATATGAAGAGGCACAATCTATTATTGAAAATTGCAAATTATCTGAAGCTATTCAACCTTATACAATGCCTTTGAAAATCTCTATTATTGATGAAGCTTATGAGGTAATTCCAGAAATTGTAGAAGCAACTCTAAAATTAGATGAATTGGCTAAAATTCTTCGTAAAAAAAGAATGAAACAAGGTGCAATTTCTTTTGATAGGGTTGAGGTTAAGTTTGATTTAGATGAGAAAGCAAATCCTGTTGGGGTTTTCTTTAAAACCTCTAAAGATGCTAATAAATTGATTGAAGAATTCATGTTATTAGCTAATAGAAAAGTAGCCGAATTTATTGGAAAAGCAAAAGGAGGGAAGCCATCAAACAAAACTTTTATTTATAGAGTACATGATGAGCCAGATGTTGAAAAATTAGCCTCTCTGCAGAATATTATTAGTAAATTTGGTTATAAAATTAACACAAACACTAAAGAAACTATTTCAGACTCTTTAAATCAATTATTAACTGATGTTAACGGCAAAGCTGAATCTAATATGATTGAAACTTTAACCATAAGAACAATGTCTAAAGCCGTCTACACAACTCAAAATATTGGACATTATGGATTAGCTTTTGACTACTACAGTCACTTTACATCGCCTATAAGGCGTTATCCTGATGTAATGACACATAGGTTACTCCAACATTATTTAGATGATGGAAATACTCCAAAACAAGAAGTTTACGAAGAAAAATGTAAACATTCTTCAAAAAGAGAGGAATTGGCTAGTAAAGCAGAACGAGATTCTATCAAATACATGCAGGTTAAATACATGCAAGATCATAAAGATGAAGTTTTTACTGGTGTAATTTCAGGAGTTACAGAATGGGGAATTTATGTAGAAATTACCAAAAATAAATGTGAAGGCATGGTTAGAATTCGTGATATAAAAAGCGATTATTACATTTTTGATGAAGATCAGTACGCTATTGTTGGGCAGTCTACCAAACATATGTATCAGTTAGGTGATGATGTTAAAGTACAAGTAAAAAAGACAGATTTAGAACGCAAACATTTAGATTTTAATTTAATAGAAGATTAGGATGATTTTAACAACAACAAACAATATAGAAAATTTTAAAATTGTGGATTATTTAGGTATTGTAACAGGCACAGCTTACGATTCTAGTTATACTGCGAATGGTACAAAAATGTCTTTTAAAGATATGTTTAGTATGTCTAAATATTACGAAAAATATAGTTTGGCTTTAGAGTCAATTAAAGAAAAAGCTTTTCAAAATTTAAAGGATAATGCTAGTAAATTAGGAGCAAACGCTGTTGTTGGTATTCAATTAGATGTAGAACCATTAGCTAATTCAGCTACTTTACTCGTTTCTATAACAGGAACTGCAGTAAAAGTTGGTGAGATATAATATTAATTATTTTAATTTGTTTTCATAGCTGTCACAATAAAAAACAAAATAAGTCTTTATAATATTATACTTAGTATAAAAATGCCATTAAACTTAAAAATAATGAAAAGAATAGTATTTATTTGTGTTTTATTAATGCAATTTTCAATAGTAGCACAATCAGTAGTTACTAAAAATTTAGGAGATTTTTCAACCTTAAAAGTTTACAACGGAATAGAGTTAGAGTTAATACAATCTAATGAACATAAACTAGAAATAAGAGGCGAAAAAGCAGAAAAAGTAAAAGTTAAAAATGTAAATGGCACTTTAAAAGTATCACTTCCGTTTTCTTTAAATCCAGAAAATAATGCTGCACAAGGTGAGGTCATAATTAAATTATTTTACAATAAAAATATTGATATCATTGATGCTAATGAAGGTGCAGTGATAACGGGTAAAGCAATTAATCAAAATAAATTAGAAGTAAGGTCTCAAGAAAGAGCTTTTATTAATTTAGTAATTAAAGTAAAATATTTAGAGGTTAGAATTACCTCGGGAGGAATTGTTAAACTATCTGGGACAACAAAAAATCAAAATATTGATGTAGATTTATACGGAATTTATAATGGTTTTAATTTAGATGCCACTTCAAATTCTTTTGTAAAAGCTGGTACAGGAGCAAAGGCAGAAATTAAAACAGGTGAAACTTTAGATGCAAAAGTAAGTTTTGGGGGATCTATATTTTATAAAGGTAATCCAGAAGTTTTAAAAGATAAAAAAGTAGTAGGTGGTATTATTCAAAAAATGAATTAATAAAATCCTTTTTGTATCTTTGTACCTTTAAACATAAGAAGAAATGAATACTTTAAATATAGTTTTATTAGGAATGCCAAGTGGCGGTTCATGGATTATTATAGCAATTGCTGTTTTATTACTGTTTGGTGGTAAAAAAATTCCTGAGTTGATGAAAGGTTTAGGAGGAGGTATAAAAGAGTTTAAAAAAGCCTCTAAAGAAGAGTCTGACGAAAAAATAGAAGAAAAACAGTAAATAGTTAACGATATTTTTATATTAAATTAAAAACTCTGTTTGCATTGCAAACAGAGTTTTTTTGTCTGAATTAAAATATCCCCCAATATTTTAATTTAATGGTTCAAATATAAATAATACTTTCTTATATAAAAGATATGTTGATTTTAAATGAGATAAATGTTGCAAATGGGAAGGTTTTGGGATAAATGGGAAGCTATTAATCTAAAAAACTCATTAAAGATTGCTTGCTAAAACTTCTTGATACAGGAATATCAAAAGGAATAATAGTAGATTTTAACAAATAACCTCTTGCGTTTCCACTAATATCACCTATAAAGTTAGTATTTACAATATATGATTTATGACATCGAATAACTTTGGTATAATCCTCTAATTCACTTTCAATTTTAGATAAAGTAACTCTTAAAATTTTTTCTTTTAGACTGCCGTTATCTTTTTTAAGATAAAAACTCGCATAATTCCCTTGAGAGGTTATGTAGACTAAATTATCTATATCAAAGCAAATATTTTCCTTTTTATTATCAGAATGAATAAGTATCTTATTTTTTAAAATATTTTCTTTAGCTAGTTGTTTTTTAATTTTGAAGTTTTTTAATTCTGCTACTCTTTTAATTCTTTTAATTCTTAAATTTTTTTCATTTATGTATATTAAAAAAAATACGGGAATGGCACCAACTAAAAATGTATATAACATAAAAAGAGGAAAACTTATTTTTTTTAATGTTCTATTATCTTTATAAATACTACTACAATACCATAAAATAATACCAATAAAAAATATAGCAATAAAAATAAGCAGTATGTTTTTACCAACTGTCCATTTATCTTCATTAAAATAATTAGGAAATACTAAAGGAGGTATAAATAGCACTATAAAAGCACCCACAAAACTAAATAAACCGATACCAGATGTGTACTCTAATAAGTATTCACCAACAGAATCTAGGGAAAAAGGTTTAAAAACATATAAAAATATAAATACAAAGCTTCCTAAAATAAGACTTGTTTTTAGTTTAAAGAGTACAGATGGATTAAAGTAATAAGGTGTTTTTAGCCAAGCAATTATATTATTCATTTTATAAAAATAAATAAATTTACTTAGCTTATAACTGCTAATATTAATTTTTTAAAATTAATATTAGCAGTGAAATTCTGTTTTATTTTAGGTTCTCTTTATTTTTAGAGTTTTTCATAGCTTCTCCAATTTGATTACTTGCTGTAAAACTAGCAACCATATCATTTAACATTTGGCTTCCTGCTTGGGGTGAATTAGGTAATAAAATTAAGTTACTATTTGTTTCTTGACCAATGGATTGTAATGTATCATAATGCTGAGTTACCACTATTAAAGCCGATGCCTCTTGGCTGTTAATACCAACTTTATTTAAAACTTCTACAGATTCTTCTAAACCACGAGCAATTTCTCTTCTTTGATCTGCAATTCCCTGCCCTTGTAAACGTTTACTTTCTGCTTCAGCTTTTGCACGTTCAACAATTAAAATACGTTGTGCATCACCTTCATACTGTGCAGCAACCTTTTCACGTTCAGAAGCATTAATTCTGTTCATAGCTTCTTTTACTTGTGCATCAGGATCAATATCTGTTACTAAAGTTTTTATAATATCATAACCATAAGTCATCATAGCATCATTTAATTCAGATTTTACAGCAATTGCAATATCATCTTTTTTAACAAAAACATCATCTAATTTCATTTTTGGTACTTCTGCTCTAACAACATCAAAAACATAAGAAGTGATTTGATCATGCGGATAATCTAATTTATAAAAAGCATCATATACTTTATCTCTAATAACTTTATATTGCACAGATACTTTTAATTTAACAAAAACATCATCTAAAGTTTTTGTTTCTATAATTACATCTAGTTGTTGAATTTTTAAGCTCAATTTACCCGCAACCCTATCTACTAAAGGAATTTTCATCTGTAAACCTGAGTGTCTTATGCTTTGAAATTTTCCAAAACGTTCAATAATTGCAGCCGTCTGCTGTTTTACCATAAAAAAGGCTGCAAAAAGTATAATTAGGGTAAAAACAATAATGATGGGAAGTGATGCATTCATAGTTAATTTATTTAAGTTATTAGTTAGTTATTGTAAATATACTGAATTTCAGAGTTCTCATATAAGACGTGGAATTCTAAATTTGTTACATAATCTCGTATAAAAAACCCTGAAAATTCAGGTTTTCAGGGTTTTTTTAGTTCTTTTTTAAAATGGTTATTTTTCCTCTTTAGGTAAAAATTTACCTTGTTTTCTGTTATATTTCAACCATTTTTTATATTGTTTAGGAGTTAAAATTTCTTTTAATTTTTTAGATAAATCTTCATCTTCAACTTTTAAAGTTTCAGAGATGGGTTTTAAATTATCAGCAAGCTTTTTTTGAACTTTAACTTGGTCTGTTAAATCTCCAGTTTTTGCTACTTTCTTTTGATAATTTTCAACCATTTCTTTGGTACTTCTTAAAGTAAAACTATTTATTCTACGAATATCTTTTACTTCTTTATTGTATTTAGTTAACAGTCCTGAAAACTTTTTTCCTTTATCTGAAGACAATTTTACACCAGTTTTTTTGGCTGCTTTTTCAATATCATAAATGATGATTCCAATATATTTTTCAACTTTAAAATTTGGCTCTGGAGCTTGTTGCGGAGTTTGAGGCATTTGTCTTTGACGTTGGTTTCGCATGCCACCAAACTGACTATAAGTTATAAAACTTGTAAAAATTAAAAGTAAAAAGATGTATTTTTTCATAATTTATAATTTTTTGATTGTGTTTTCTAATCGCTTTATAGTTTCTTCTTTACCAATCATTGCCATAATATCAAATAAGTGAGGTCCAGCTAATTTACCAACTAAACTTAGGCGCAGTGGTTGCATAATTTTACCAAAACCAATTTCTTTATTTGAAATCCATTCTTTAATAACCTTTTCAGTATTTTCTGATGAAAAATTTTCAATTAAGGTAATTATAGTGATTAATTCCTGCATTAAATCAGATGTTCCTTCTTTCCAGTTTTTCTTAACATTCTTTGCATCATATTCACTTGGAGTAGCGAAAAAGAATGAGGACAAAGCCCAAAAATCATCCACAAAGACTGCTCTTTCTTTTATGGATGCAATTACTTTTTGAATATAATTTTTATCGATAGAGATTCCTTTTTCTTCCAGAATAGGAATAAATAAATCAGTCAATTCAACATCAGACTTAGTTTGCATATATTGTTGCTGAAACCATTTTGTTTTATCAGGATTAAATTTTGCTCCAGATTTAGAAACTCTTTTTAAATCAAATTCTTGCACTAATTCTTCCAAAGAAAATAGTTCTCTTTCTGTTCCAGGATTCCAACCTAAAAAAGCTAACATATTAATAAACGCATCGTTAAAATAACCATCTTCTTTATATCCGCGTGAAACATCTCCAGAAACTTCATTTTTATAAGCCAAAGGAAAAACAGGAAAACCTAATTTATCACCGTCTCTTTTGCTTAATTTACCTTTTCCAACAGGCTTTAAAATTAAAGGTAAATGTGCAAATTTTGGAGCAGACCAGCTAAAAGCTCTATACAATAATGTGTGAAGTGGGAGAGAAGGTAGCCATTCTTCACCACGAATTACGTGAGAAATCCCCATAAGATGATCATCAACAATATTTGCTAAATGATACGTTGGCATTCCATCACTTTTAAATAAAATTTTATCATCTAAAGTGTTTGTATCAATTTTAATTGTTCCACGAATTTCATCTTCTAAAATTAAAACTTCATCTTGTGGTGTTTTAAAACGAATTACATATTTATTTCCAGAATCAATTCTTTTCTGCACTTCATCTTCAGATAAAATTAAAGAGTTTACCAAACGGCCTTTCTGGCGATTATGCCAATTATAAATAAAGGTTTTCCCTTTTTCTTCGTGATTTTTTCTTTCTGCATCTAACTGTTCAGAAGTGTCAAAAGCATAATAAGCCCATCCTTTTTCTAAAAGAATATTAGCGTATTTTTTGTATAAATCTTTACGTTCAGATTGTCTGTAAGGACCAAATTTTTCATTTTTTTGAGGTCCTTCATCAAAAGGAATATTACACCATTTTAAGGCATCAATGATATACTTTTCAGCATTTGCAACATATCGTGTTTGGTCTGTATCTTCTATTCTTAAAATAAAAGTTCCGTTGTGTTTTTTTGCAAATAAATAGTTGTATAAAGCTGTTCTAACACCTCCAATATGTAAAGGTCCTGTAGGGCTTGGTGCAAAACGAACACGAACATTAGATTCCATTTTTTTGTTTTTTAGAACTGCAAAGATACTTTACTCTAATCATAAAAAAAAGCCTTTAAAAAGGCCTTTTAATTATTGTTAAAATTATCTGACAATTAAAATTTGTGGTATACTCCAAAAGTTAAAGCTGCTTGTTTTGCAACATTGTTACCAAAAAAGGCGCCGCCAAAACCAGCTGTAACACCAAATTTTTCTGTAAATTCTCCAATGCCCTTGAAACCGAATGAACCATATTCTTGATTATTTACATATAAAGCGGTTTGGATATTTTCTGTTGGTAAATCAATAGCACCATTATTTAAAGATTTTGAAATATCTAGAAAACCAATTAACCATATTTTTTTACTGATTTTTCTACCGATTTCTCCACCAATTTTAAAGTTAGAACTATATCCGTTTGTTCTAATGTCTGCTCCAGTAAATGCTTGTATATAGGTTTTTCCAAAGCTTCTACCCGCTAAAAATAATGGAGTAAAAGACCAAGCATCGTAACCAGTTCTAATTCCAGAAATGTAATCATAAGAACCTGTGTTTGCTTCTACAGAAAATTGTCCAGAAAGCAACCATTTATTTTTGTAAAAGTTATGTTTTATACCAAAAGCAATATTTCCTAAAGAATTGTTATTGTAATTTTCATCACAATTTTCATCACAATTTACTGTAGGATCTTTAAAATCGTTTACAGAGATCAATTTGAAAGGCAGATTTATAACTAAAGAAGTTTTATCAGACAAACCATATTCTCCAAAAAACTGGATAGTATTGTCAGAATAGGTACCAAATAGTTTTTGATCTGAATTGCTAAAAATAGCGTCATAATTTGGTATTGTTGTAAACGAAACTTGAGTATAAAGTCCATTTTTTGGTTGTTTCCAAGGACTCTGTGAAAAGGCTGAAATTGATATCAATACTATTAAAAACTGGATGCTATTTTTCATTTTTTAGGTTTTTATAAAATGTTAGTTGTGTAAAATGTAAAATACTTACAAATCGTTTTAACAGTTATTTTATGGAGTTTAGTATCAAAAGATGTATTTTTATTTGTTAATTATGAGCGAGTTTACAGACATAGAGAAAAAATTACATCAGTTTTATAAAAAATATTACACAAATGAATTGATAAAAGGCGCTATTTTATTTCTGTCATTAGGTATATTATACTTGTTTTTCACTTTGTTTATAGAATATTTCCTATGGTTAAAACCAATGGCAAGAACCTTTTTGTTTTGGATTTTTATTATTGTTGAGTTATTTCTTTTGGTGAAATTTATCGCTGTTCCAATTTTTAAGTTGATTGGTTTCAGAAAGGGAATTTCTTTAGAAGCATCATCAAAAATTATTGGGAATCATTTTCCTGAAGTAGAGGATAAATTATTAAACGTTTTACAACTGAAAGAAAATACGCATCAGTCTGATTTGATTTTAGCAAGTATTCGTCAAAAATCATCAGAATTACAACCTATCCCTTTTGCAAAAGCAATTGATTTTAAACAGAATAAAAAGTATTTAAAATATGCCGTTTTACCTATTATAGTTTATGTAATTAGTTTGTTTACAACGAGTAATGGTTTTATTAATGATAGTTTAGAACGTGTTGTAAATTATAGAACTGCTTATAATCCACCGGCTCCTTTTTCATTTATTTTAGAAAACAACAGTCTAAAGGTTATTCAAGGTGAACCAATTACTCTTGCAATAAAAACTGTTGGAAATGTAGCACCTAATGAAGCAAATATCATTTTTGATAATCAAAATTATTATTTACAATATAATGGAAATGCTTCTTTTATGTACACATTTTCTGATGTTCAAAAACCGATTACTTTTTATTTAGAATCAAATGGAGTTCAATCTCAAAACTATCAAATAGAGGTAATTAAAACTCCTACTATTAATAATATTTATTTAGAGCTGAATTATCCAAGATATCTCAATAAAAGAAATGAGATGATTCAAAATTCAGGGAATTTAACAGTTCCTGAAGGCACAAATATTACATGGAAGGTAAAGACTTCACAAACAGAAGAAATTACTTTTATAAATAAAAATAAAAGGGCATTGTTTAAAAATATAGATGATGATAATTTTGAATATGAGCAGAAAATTAGAAAAGTATTGAATTATCAAATTTCTTCATCAAACAAATATTTAAAAGATTATGAGAATTTGCAGTTTTCTGTAGATGTTATAAAAGACGAATTTCCTCTAATTAGTGTAAGTTCAAATATTGATAGTATTTCACGTGGAACGGCACAATTTGCAGGACAAATTTCTGACGACTACGGATTAAGAAAATTAAAATTGGTGTATTATAATGAAGATAAACCAGAACAAAAACAAAATTTTGATCTTCAAATTAGTAAACAAAACATCCAGACATTTTTCTATCAATTTCCTGATGGATTGAATTTAGAAAAAGGAGTGAATTACGAACTTTTTTTTCAGGTATTTGACAATGATGGTATAAATGGAAGTAAACAAGCAAAAAGTAAATTTTTTACCTACAGACAAAAAACAGATGACGAGGTAGAAGAAGAACTATTACAGGAGCAAAGAAATACAATTAATGATCTTGAGAATTCCATTCAAAAACAAAAAAAGCAACAAAAACAATTAGAAAATATTCAGCAAGATTTACAAAACAAAAAGAATATTAACTGGAATGATAAAAAAAAGGTTGAAAGTTTCATTAAACGTCAAGAGCAATATAAAAAGATGATGCAAAGGCAAACGGATAAATTGCAAGAAAATCTAGATGAAAAAGTGGAAAAAGATGAATCATTGCAAGAAAAAAAAGAGGATTTAAAAGAACGTATTAAGGAACTTAAAAAATTAGAAAAACAACAAAAGTTGCTTGATGAAATTCAAAAAATGGCAGACAAACTAAATAAAGAAGATTTAGTTAAAAAAGCAAAAGAATTGGCTCAACAGAATAAACAACAACAGCGAAGTTTAGAAAAAACTTTAGAAATGGTAAAAAGGTTTTACGTTGAACAAAAAACAATGCAAATTGCCAATAAAATTCAAGAATTATCAGATAAACAAGACGCCTTAGAAAAGAGTGAAAAGAATAATTTGGAATCTCAAAAAGACATTAAAAAGGAGTTTGAAGACATCAAAAAAGAATTGGAAGAATTAGATAAGGATAATGAGAAATTAAAAGAACCAATGGAATTACCAGAGCTAGAAGATGAAAAGGAAGATATTGATAAAGAATTGAATAAATCTGAAGAAAATTTTAAAAATCAAAAGCAGCAAGAGGCTATAAAGAGTCAAAAAAAATCATCTAAAAAGATGAAAGAAATGGCCGCCAAAATGCAAAAAAGTATGATGGAAATGCAGGGAGATACTATGGAAGAAAACATGGACGATTTGCGTAAAATACTGGAAAACTTAGTCATTTTTTCTTTTAAACAAGAACAATTAATGGATAAGTTTAGCGAGACTTCAACCTCTCATCCAGATTTTGGTAAAGACCTGAAAAAACAAAATCAAATTAAAACTTATTTTGAGCATATTGATGATAGCTTGTATGTTTTGGCAATGCGTGTTCCAAAAATATCAACTAAAATTCAAGACGACCTTTCTTCAGCGCATTATAATTTAGATCAATCTTTGTATAATTTCTCTGAAAATAAATTTAGTAACGGCATTTCTAATCAGCGTTATGTAATGACAGCTACCAATAATTTGGCTGACTATTTGAGTAATATGTTAAATAACATGCAGAATAGCATGTCTATGAAAATGGGAAAAGGAAAGAAAGGGAAAGGACAAGGTTTTAGCTTACCAGATTTGATAAAGAAACAGGAAGGTTTATCTAAAAAGATGAAAGATGGAATGCAGAAAGGTGATAAAAAAGGACAGGGTAAAGACGGAAATAAGCAAGATTTACAGGGCAATACAGGGGAAAAAGGTAACAAAGGTAAAGGAGGAAAAGAAGGAAATAGAAATGGAAAGGGAGGGGATGTTAATGATGATTTGGACGGTGAATTATATGAGATTTTTAAACAGCAGTCTCAATTAAGGCAGGAGTTACAAAACGCTATTAAAGAGAGTGAAAACGGAAAACCAGGTGGAAATGGAAATGCCAAGAAAGCTTTAAAATCGATGGAAGAGTTAGAGAATGAAATCTTAGAAAAAGGATTTAATTCTGGAACTCTTCAAAAAATGCAAAACTTAAACTACGAGCTCTTAAAACTTGATAAGGCTGCTTTAGAACAAGGTAAAGATGAAAAAAGAAAATCTACAGCTAACCAAACAGAAAATCAACGGAATAAAGTAAAAGCCATACAGTTCAAAAGGCAGTTTTACAATCAAATAGAGATTTTAAATAGACAATCATTACCTTTGCAGCAAAATTATAAAAAGAAGGTCAGAGCGTATTTTTCTGATGGCAATTAGGTTTAGTATGATTCTATTTAATTACGAAACAGATTTTATTCTTAATGAAGAGCAAATTATTCAGGATTGGATAATGAATGTCGTCAAGGAAAATGGCTTTAAGGTAGGAGAGATCAATTATGTTTTTTGTGATGATGAATATCTTCATAAACTAAATGTAGAGTTTTTAAAACATGACACGTTAACAGATATCATCAGTTTCGATAACACTTTGGGGAAATTATTGAATGGAGATATTTTTATTTCTATAGATAGGATAAAGGATAACGCTAAAGACTTTAAGGTGACGTTTGAGGAAGAACTACACAGAGTAATGATTCATGGGGTTTTACATTATATGGGTTTTAAAGATAAATCTGATGATGATAAAAGGGAAATGAGAAATCAAGAAAACCAAGCTTTGTTTTATTTAAATAATTGATTTTCAAATAATTAAGTTAAAAGTTTCACGTGGAACTAAAAGAATTATGAGTTTATTTTCAACAACATATGATGTTATTGTAGTGGGTGGTGGTCATGCAGGAAGTGAGGCTGCTGCGGCTGCTGCAAACATGGGCGCACACACTTTGTTAATTACAATGAATTTGCAGAATATTGCTCAAATGAGCTGTAATCCAGCAATGGGTGGTATTGCAAAAGGGCAGATTATTAGAGAAATTGACGCGCTTGGTGGTTATAGCGGAATTGTAACTGATAAAACAGCAATTCAGTTTAAAATGCTTAATAAATCAAAAGGGCCAGCAATGTGGAGTCCAAGAGCTCAGTCAGACAGAATGCAGTTTGCAGAATGTTGGAGAACTATTTTAGAGCATACACAGAATTTAGATTTTTATCAGGACGCTGTTAATGGTCTGTTATTTGCTGATGATAAAATTATAGGTGTTAAAACTGCTTTAGGTTTAGAAATTAAAGCAAAAACAGTTGTAATTACGGCTGGTACTTTTTTAAATGGATTGATCCATATAGGTGATAAAAGTTTTGGAGGAGGAAGAGCTGGTGAAGGGGCTTCTCAGGGTATTACAGAAGATTTAGTAGCAAGAGGTTTTGAATCGGGTAGAATGAAGACAGGAACACCGCCAAGGGTAGATGGTAGATCTCTAGATTATACAAAAATGACAGAGCAACCAGGTGATGAAAACACAGAGAAATTTTCATATTTACCGATAACAAAGAATTTAACCAAACAACGTTCTTGTTGGCTGACATACACAAATCCCAAAGTACACGACTTATTAAAGGAAGGTTTTGAAAGGTCTCCAATGTTTAATGGAAGAATTAAATCTACTGGTCCAAGATATTGTCCTTCTGTGGAAGATAAAGTAAATCGTTTTGCTACTAAAGAAAGGCATCAAATTTTTGTAGAGCCTGAGGGTTGGGCAACATGTGAGATGTATGTAAATGGATTTTCAACATCATTACCAGAAGATATTCAAGATAAAGCTATAAGGGCTATTGAAGGTTTTGAAAATGTAAAGTTTTTTAGATACGGATATGCAATCGAATATGATTATTTTCCACCAACTCAATTGAAACATTCTTTAGAAACAAAGTTGATAGAAAATTTATTTTTCGCAGGTCAAATTAATGGAACAACGGGTTATGAGGAAGCAGGAGCTCAAGGGTTAATGGCAGGTGTTAATGCAGCTTTAAAAGTTCAGGAAAAGAAACCTTTTATTCTAAAAAGGAACGAGGCTTATATAGGAGTTTTAATCGACGATTTAATTACGAAAGGGACAGAAGAGCCATATAGGATGTTTACTTCAAGAGCGGAATATAGAACGTTATTGAGGCAAGATAATGCTGATTTACGTTTAACAAAAAAGGGTTTTGAGATTGGTCTTGCTTCTGAAGAGCGAATGAAAAGAGTTCTAGAGAAGCAAGAGAAAACAGGGTTATTGATTAAATTTTTAGAAAAGACCAGCGTTCGAAAAGAGGAGATTAATCCCATTTTAGAATCTAAGAATTTAGCTTTAGTGAATCAATCTATGAAATTGTTTAAAATAGCTGCAAGGCCGCAATTATCTTTTGCTGATTTTGAAGGACTGGAAAAATTAAACTCTTTTTTAGAAGATAATCATATAAGCAAGGAAGTTATTGAACAGGCAGAAATTCACCTTAAGTATTCTGGATACATTGCTAAAGAAAAGAGTAATGCCGATAAATTGAATAGATTAGAAAATGTAAAAATTCCTTCGCTTTTTAATTACCAAAAAGTAAAATCTTTATCGTATGAAGCTCGAGAAAAACTAACTAAAATTCAGCCTACTTCAATTTCTCAAGCTAGTAGAATAAGTGGGGTTTCACCAAGTGATATTTCTGTATTATTGGTTTATATGGGTAGATAATTAATTTAATAAACTTCAAATGTTCCTCGTGGAACAATCCAGCTTACATGATTAAAAAAACAGCTTTTTACAGTAATCTAAAGCCTTATTTAAAGTGCAAAGATTATACTGTTTCTGATGAAAATTATGAGTTAATGTTTAACAAGGAGTATGAAATGTTAGTTACAACTCCTGTTCCTGAAAACCTCTCTGACTATTATAAAAGTGAGGATTATATTTCTCATACAGATTCGAAAAAAACATTTTTTGATAAAATATATCAAGCTGTAAAAAATATCACCTTAAAAAGGAAGTTGAGACTAATCAATGAATGCTTACTCGATCAAAACAACATTTCTAGACCAGAAAAAAACATTTTAGATGTTGGGGCAGGAACTGGTGATTTTCTAAAATTTTGTAAGGTAAATTCTTGGAATATTTCTGGAATAGAACCTGATATGGGCGCAAGAAATATTGCTGCCAAGAAAGGAGTTTTACTTCATAAAGATTTATCACAATTCACTAATCAAAGGTTTGAAATAATTACACTTTGGCATGTATTAGAGCATGTAGAAAATTTAGAGGAGTATATTTCAATATTAGAAAAATTACTTACTAAAAATGGAAAATTAATTATTGCTGTACCAAATTATAAAAGCTATGATGCTAAATATTATAACAAATTTTGGGCAGCTTTTGATGTTCCTAGACATCTGTGGCATTTTTCAGAAACTTCAATTTCAAAATTATTTGCTCCGGTTAATTTAAAGGTTGAAAAAACACTTCCTATGAAGTTTGATGCGTATTATGTTTCTTTGTTAAGTGAGAAATATAAATACGGACGGATGAAACCCATTTCAGCTTTTTATAGAGGATTTGTATCAAACATCAGGGCAATTAAGTCAAAACAATATTCTTCTTTGATTTATGTGCTAAAAAAAAGCTAAAAAACCTTTTTTAAATGCATATTAGCTCTTTTTAATTTGTAAATTATATAACTGTAAGCCGAAAAAAGATAGTACTTTAGAAAGGATATTTCAAACCGTTTTATTATAGTTTATGTTTATTAATATTTCAAAAGAAATAGTTTTTAACTATTTAATAAGTAAACACCAATAACTGATATTATAAAATAGACTGCTAAGCTCATTGCTCCTGCATAATCTTTGGCTAAACGTTGCCCTATTAGTAAAAAAATTAAAGTAATAGCAGAGAGCTCTATTCCAATTAAAGAAATTTCTTTTACTTCTGATGTATATAATTGATACACTCCAAAAATCATTAAAAGACTTGCAACGATTTCCATTATTGTGATTACTGCTAATAAAATTGGCACACTATTTTTGAGAGGAGAATTTTTAAAATGGTCAGTAATAAAACCAACATTTCCCTTCCAATCTAATAATTTATCAATTCCTGATTGTAAAAAAGTTACAATTAGAAAAAAAAGTATTAGCACTTCTGTTGGATGATTGGATAGTAGTTTCATTATGTTGTTTTTTATAAATTCTATTTAAATATTTAATTATAAACTATTTTTTGTTATCTAAATTTAAGATAAATCGTATAAAAATTAGCTAAATCTCTCTTTAATCTTATCAACTATAGTTTGCGCTAACTTTTCTTTACTTTCAATTGTCCATCCAGCAACGTGAGGAGATAAAATAACATTATCAGCATGAATTAAGTATTTAAAAGCTTCAGGTATTTTATTATTAGAAAATAAGTTTTCAAAAGAGGATTTTTCGTATTCTAGAACATCAAGACCAGCTCCTAAAACTTTACCAGATTTTAAAGCATTAACTAAGTCTTTGGTTACTATAGATGTTCCGCGTGCTGTATTTATCAACCAAAATTCTTTGCTAAATCTATTGAGAAAATTAGCATTTACCATCTGTTTTGTGTGTTCTGTTTGGGGAGTGTGAAGACTTAAAACATCAGCGTTTTGCTGCAAAGTTTGAAGAGAAACTTGTTTACAATTTTCATCACCTACATTCGGTTTTATATCATAACAGAGAACTTTAACATCAAAACCTCTAAGTTTTTTTGCAAAAGCTTTTCCCATATTTCCATATCCAATTAAACCAATTGTTTTTCCATCGAGTTCAATTCCCCTGTTGTCTTCACGCATCCATTTTCCTTTTCTTACCTCTTTGTCAGCTTTATTTAATTTATTAAAAAGTGATAATAACAGGCCTAAGGAATGTTCTCCAACAGCATTTCTATTACCTTCTGGAGCTGAAATTAATTCAATATTTTTAGATTTAGCACAGTCGCAATCAATGTTTTCTAAACCAGCGCCAACTCTACCAATAAACTTCAGATTTGTTGCTTTGTCTAAAAACGTTTTATCAATTTTAAAACGACTTCTGATGATAAAACCATCATATAAATGAATTTTAGCTACTATTTTTTCTTTTGATGAAGTGTAATCCTCATCATTTGTAAAACCTAAATCATTTAATTGGTTGATTAATAATTGGTGATTTTTATCTAAGTGTAATATTTTCAAAAATTAGGTTTTTGGAATAAAATATGAAACTAATATTGTTCCTTATCACTAGGAAAATCGCCAGACTTAACATCATTTACATAATTTTTAAAAGCACCAGTCATATCAGCATATAAATCTAAATATCTGCGTAAAAACCTTGGATTAAATTCATGTGTCATACCCACCATGTCATGAGTAACTAAAACCTGTCCGTCTACACCATTTCCTGCACCAATTCCTATAACAGGAATCGTTAACGCTTCTGCTACTTTTTGCGCTAACTTTGCAGGTACTTTTTCTAAAACTATTGCAAAACAACCTATTCTTTCTAACATTAAAGCGTCTTGCATTAATTTTTCAGCTTCTTCTTCTTCTTTTGCCCTAACTGTGTAAGTACCAAACTTATAGATAGATTGTGGAGTTAACCCTAAATGGCCCATTACAGGGATACCGGCGTTTAAAATACGTTTAATAGACTCTTTAACCTCTTTACCACCTTCTAATTTTATAGAATGTCCTCCGCTTTCTTTCATAATTCTTATGGCAGAGCGTAAAGCTTCTTTTGGATCAGATTGGTAACTTCCAAAAGGTAAATCTACCACAACCAAACAACGATGAATAGCTCTTACTACTGAGCTTGCATGATAAATCATTTGATCTAATGTAATTGGTAAAGTAGTTTCATGACCAGCCATTACGTTACTTGCAGAATCACCTACTAAAAGAACATCTACACCTGCACTATCTAAAATTTTAGCCATAGTGTAATCATAAGCGGTTAACATGGATATTTTTTCTCCATTTGCTTTCATTTCAACCAAAGATTTCACAGTAATTCTTTTGTATTGTTTTTTTGCTACTGACATATTTTAGATTTTTAACTTTGGTAAAAGTAACAAATAAATAAAGATTTTTAGCCTGGTAAATAATTGGGTATTATTGTTTTATTTATCATAAAATAAAAAGCTTAATTATTATTGAAAAATTTTGTAAAATTAGAGCAAATATTTCTTCGTGCCTTAAGGTCTTAGTCGTTAGAAATCTTTTGTATAGTTGATGTTTTTTGACTATAAATTGGTGAATTAATAAAATAAAAATATACTATATTTGATTAATTAAAAGTTACAATGTCTCAAAAAGAAATTCTTTTAGAACCTAATACCTGGATAGATAAATATGCAGATTATCTTTATAATTATGCTGTTGTTCGTGTTAACGATAATGATATTGCTAAAGATTTAGTGCAGGAAACTTTTTTTGCAGGTCTTAAATCTGCTAAAAATTTTCAAGGGAAATCAACGGAAAGAACTTGGTTAATTTCTATTTTAAAAAGAAAAGTTATAGATTATTATAGAAAAATAAACTCTAAAAAAGGACAAGCAGAAGTTAGAATGAATTTTTATAATGATGGCGAAAATAAAGGAAACTGGATAGAAGAACGGGTGCCACAAAGTTGGGATAATGCTTCAGAAAAAGCTATTGAAAACGAGGAGTTAAGAAGTCAAATAGAAGATTGTATAGACAATTTACCTCAGAAATATGGGATGGTTTTTAGAATGAAAACCATTCAAGAGTTTGAAACTGAAGAAATTTGTAAGGAGTTAGATATTACATCGTCAAATTTATGGGTTATTGTTCATAGAGCTAGAACGCAATTAAGAAAATGTATGGAAGATAACTGGTTTAATAATTAATAGATGTTCAAAAACTTTGTAATTACCTGCGATGAAGCTACTACCATTTGTGATAAAAATCAATACGGAGCAGCTACATTGTTCGAAAAAATTAAACTAAATATTCATTTTATTCGATGTAAAATCTGCAGGAAATATACAAAACAAAACGTGAGGTTGACTAAAATGTTTAAAGTTCACGCAAAAAGTTGCAAGGGCATTAAACATTGTATGAATGAAGAGGATAAAGCAGCATTAAAAAAACAAATGGAAACTCTTAAGTTTTAAATATTTTGTTGGATTAATTTAAATGATATGAACTTTTTACCAGATAGAATAGACGATTATGTTGTAAGTCATTCGCAACAAGAGCCAAATTTGTTAAAAGAATTGAGCAGAGAAACTTGGCAAAAAGTCTTAAACCCAAGAATGTTAAGTGGTGCTTTTCAAGGAAGATTGTTGTCTATGATATCCAAATTAGTAAATCCGAAAAATATTTTGGAAATAGGCACTTACACAGGTTATTCCGCTTTATGCTTAGCAGAAGGTTTACAAGCAAAAGGAAATCTTATTACTATTGATAAAAACGAAGAATTAGAAACACTACAAAACAAGTATTTCGAAAAATCGGGATACAGAAATCAAATACAACAACTTGTAGGAGACGCTACTAAGATAATTCCAGATATTGATAAAAAATTTGACTTGGTTTTTATTGACGCTGATAAATCTAATTATATTAATTATTTTCATTTGATTATTCAGAAAATGAATGTTGGAGGTATAATTTTGTCAGACAATGTACTTTGGAGTGGAAAAGTTATAGAGCCTTTGAATCCAAAAGATAACGACACTAGAATACTTTTAGAATACAATAAGTTATTAAGCACAGATAACCGCATAGAAACTGTTTTGTTACCTATTAGAGACGGATTAACATTAAGCAGAGTGAAATATCTACACAAAATATTCAACTCCTAAAAGCTGATATAATGGAGTAATTGCAACTACAAAAATGATAACGAAAATAAAAACCTTTACCCTAATTGAGGTTGTTTTGTCAGGCAGTAAAAGGTGTGTATTTTCAGGTTTGGATTGTAATAAAAGATCTCTTGACTGATAAATTGGAGATTGTAATTTATCTTTTGGAGTATTGCTTTTTGGGATTCTATTATAATAAAAAAGTAAGGCCAAGATGATTACCAAAGAGCCAAAAGCAAATACTGATAGAGGGTTTAAATCTAAACCATAATCATAAGACTTAAAAGGAATTGTATTTAAAGCAACCATAATTTTAGTTTATCTAAAAGTATGATTTTCTTTTTTTATTGATACTAAGTTTAATCAATCTTTTTAATTACCGCTTTTGGTGCTTCTTTTTTAGTACCATCAAAACCTTCTACTCCACCAACAGTGGTATATTTCATAACATATTTTTTATCTGGATAAATACGTTTGTAAGCACTTTGGCACATTAAGGTCGCTTCATGGAAACCACATAAAATTAACTTTAATTTTCCTGGATACGTGTTAACATCTCCTATTGCATAGATTCCTGGAATATTAGTTTGATAATCTAAGGCGTTGTTTACTTTAATCGCATTTTTTTCTATCTCTAATCCCCAATTTGCAATAGGTCCTAATTTAGGTGATAATCCAAAAAGTGGAATAAAATGATCTGTTTCAATAACAACAGGATCTTCTCCTTTTTTAACTACAGAGACACCTTCTACTTTATCAGTTCCTACAATTCCTTTAACTTCTGCAGGCGTAATCAAGTTTATTTTACCTTCATTTTTTAGTTCTTGTACCTTGTCAACAGAATCTAAAGCACCTCTAAATTCATTTCTTCTGTGGATTAATGTCACTGAAGAAGCGATGTCTGTTAAGAAAATAGACCAATCTAAAGCAGAATCTCCACCACCCGAAATAACAACTTTTTTATTTCGATAAAACTCAGGATCTCGAATTATGTATTCCACTCCATTATCTTCAAAATTGGAGATATTAGGTATAGGTGGTTTCCTTGGCTCAAAAGAACCTAAACCACCAGCAATAGCAACAATTTTAGCATGATGTTTTGTGCCTTTATTAGTTGTAACTATAAAAGAACCATCGTCTTGTTTATTAATAGTATCGGCTCTTTCTCCTAACGTAAAACCTGGTTCAAATTGTTTAATTTGTTCCATAAGTTTATCTGTTAAATCTCCAGCTAAAATTTCTGGATATGCAGGAATATCATAAATAGGTTTTTTGGGATAAATTTCGGAACACTGTCCTCCTGCTTGTGGTAAAGCATCTATTAAATGACAACGCAGTTTTAATAAACCTGCTTCAAAAACGGTGAATAAACCTGTTGGTCCTGCCCCAATAATTAAGATATCTGTTTTTATCATTTTGATAAAATTTTCAAGATTGGAATGTGCGTTAAGGATTGAAGCATTTGTTTGAGCTCTTTTTAACTTGAAAAGTTATAAAAGCGAGTGCTGAAAGCCTGACTTTAATGCAGCTTGTTTGCTGCACAAAGTAACGCCCAAATTATTTTAAATTAAGCTACGTTTATAACCTCTTCAATTTGTGGTGCGTATTTTTTTATAGTTGCTTCTACACCATTTTTTAAGGTCATTTGGTTTACAGAACATCCTGTACAAGCACCTTCTAATTGTACTTTTACGGTAGTATCTTCTACAGAAAGTAATTTTATGTTACCTCCATCGCTTATTAAAAAAGGACGAATTTCGTCTAATGCTTTCTCTATATTAATATGTGTTTCTTCTGCTGTCATAATTTAATTTTTTACTGCACTGCAACCGCTCATTGTTGTAATTCTAACAACTTCTGTTGGCGGTAAATTTTCATTTCTTCTTAATAATTGAGATACCATTTCTTTAGTAATATCTTCAAATGCTTTTTCTAAAGCAGTACCATTTTGTAAGGCTACTGGATGCCCAACATCTCCAGCTTCACGAATACTTTGTACTAAAGGAATTTCTCCTAAAAATTTAGTATTGATGTCTTGGGCCAAATTTTTAGCACCATCTTGCCCAAAGATATAATATTTGTTGTTTGGTAATTCTTCTGGCGAAAAGTACGACATATTTTCTACGATTCCTAAAACAGGAACTTTTATACTGTCTTGCTGAAACATTGCAACTCCTTTTTTGGCATCTGCTAGCGCAATATTTTGTGGAGTTGAAACAACCACAGCGCCATTAATTGGTAAAGCTTGTACTATAGATAAGTGCACATCTCCAGTTCCTGGAGGTAAATCTATTAATAGGAAATCTAACTCTCCCCAAGCACCATCAAATATCAATTGTTTTAAAGCTTTAGAAGCCATTGGACCTCTCCAAATTACAGCTTGATCTGGACTAGTAAAAAACCCCAACGATAATAATTTTACGCCGTAATTTTCTATAGGTTTCATTTTAGAACGACCATCTATATTTACAGAAAGTGGCTTTTCTTTTTCAACATCAAACATGATGTGTTGTGACGGACCATAGATATCTGCATCTAAAACACCAACACTAAACCCCATTTTTGCTAATGAAACTGCAAGATTAGAGGTAACAGTAGATTTACCTACTCCTCCTTTTCCTGAAGCTACAGCAATAATGTTTTTAATATTCGGAATTTCTTTACCGCGTATTAAATTTGGATCTTCTTTTGGAGCTGCTTTTTCTACTTTTAAATTGATTTTTACTTCAATTTCTGCATCAACATTAGTTTTAATAGCCTTGGTAATTTCAGCTTCAACTTTCTTTTTTGCTTGCAAGGTAGGATTACTGATGGTAACATCTACATTAACTTCATTACCAAAAATAACTACATTTTTAACATTGTTATTTTCTACTAAACTTTTACCTTCTCCAGGAGCAGTAATTGTTTCTAGGGCTTTGTATATATCTTGTTTTTTAAAACTCATATTTAGCTTTTAGACTCTAAAAATTATATTTTAGGTAAATAACTGTAAGACTTTTTTGTCCTTTAATTGCAGTGCAAAGATACGGCTTAGATGTCATAAAATAAAGCGAATAAATTGTGTTTACTTATGTGTTAATAGTTGGAGATTATGGTGTTTTTTGAATTCTAATTTGTGTAATTATTAGAATAATAATGCAAGAGAATTCTAGTACAATTCTTTTGATGGGTTCCAAAAAACCTGTTCTAAATCTTGAATTTGATTGTCAACTACTTTTATACCCTCATTTTCTAAAAGTTGTTGCATTAAATTTGTGCCCTTAAAGTGATGTTTACCCGTTAGTAATCCTCTTTTATTAACCACTCTGTGTGCAGGAACTTCCTCTTTTTGAGTATGCGAGTTATTCATGGCCCAGCCAACCATTCTTGCAGATCTTGCAGCACCTAAATAGGTGGCAATGGCTCCATAACTAGTTACTCTGCCAAAAGGAATTTTACGAGCAACAACGTAAACTTTATCAAAAAAATTATCAGACTCTGCCATTACATATAAAATAATGCTAAAACGTTAGTTTGCTTTAAATTGAAAAATAAATTGTTTAAAACAAAAATAGGTAAGAATAATTAAATATGTTTTAGGATTGCCTTTAAAATAACAGTTAAGATGGAATTTTATTTTGCACCTTGAACAACAATAACTATTTCACCTTTGGCGGGTTTATTGGTGTAATATTCTAAAACTTCTTTGGCAGTTCCTCTTTTGGTTTCTTCAAAAAGTTTTGTCAATTCTCTGGAAACAGAAATTTTTCTACTAGCTCCAAAATATTCCACAAAATTTCCTAATGTTTTTAAAAGTTTGTGGGGAGATTCGTAAAAAATCATAGTTCTGGTTTCCTCTGCTAGAATTTTTAAGCGTGTTTGTCTTCCTTTTTTTACAGGTAAAAACCCTTCAAAAACAAATTTATCATTAGGCAAACCAGAATTTACTAAAGCAGGAACAAAAGCAGTTGCACCTGGTAAACACTCCACATCAAGATTATTATCTACACAAGCTCTTGTCAATAAAAATCCGGGATCAGAAATTGCAGGTGTACCTGCATCAGAAATAACTGCGCAAGTTTCTCCACTTTTAATTCTATTTAAAATTCCTTCAATAGATTTATGTTCATTGTGCATATGATGGCTGTGCATATGCGTATTAATTTCAAAATGTTTCAGCAGTTTTCCACTTGTACGCGTGTCTTCTGCTAAAATAAAATCGACTTCTTTTAACACTTTAATAGCTCTAAAAGTCATGTCTTCTAAATTACCAATTGGTGTAGGCACTAAATACAATTTGCTCATACTTTATCTTATTGAGACATTTCAAAATTAGTAATTTCTACTTCATTAATCATAGCTTTATTTTCTCTAATTATAGAAAAACCTTTAGATTTAAAAAAAGGTAAAGCAGTTTTGCTAGCAAAAGCAGTTAATTTTAAAAAACCATTTTTTGAAGCTTCAGATTTTAAATCTTCAAAAATTAAAGACGCTATTCCTTTTCTTAGATATTTAAAATCTACATACAAAAGATCTAAATAATTTTTTTCTAAAGAACCAAAACCTAAAATTTTATTGTTTTCTTTAACTAAAATAAAGTACTGATTATCAATTTTTTTTCTCCATTTTTTCAAAGTTATGTATTGATGAAGTCCAAGCATTTATTTGTTGTTTATTATAATCTTTATAACAGGTTTTTTCTATTGTGTTTTTAAAAGTATGTAAAATAACATCTAAATTTTTATCAGTAGCTCTTTCAATTCTATAAGCCATTTTCTAAATAGATTCATAGGTTTCTAAAGTAATATCAGCAACTACATCTCCAGTATGTTTTGTAGAAAGTGGCTCAAATAGTAAAATATGAACCTCATCTTTAGCAACAGGTTTATGTTCTACTCCTTTTGGAACAATATAAAATTCACCTTCATTTATGGTGATAATTTCATCACGCAAATGCATTTCTAAAACCCCTTTTTTCACCAAAAACAACTCATCCTCATTTTCATGTTTATGAAAAACGAATTCTCCTTTTATTTTTGCCAATAAAATTTGCTGTCCATTTAATTCGCCTATTTTTTTTGGAGACCATCGGTCTTCAAATAAATTGAATTTCTCTTGAATATTAACTACGTTCATAAAAACAAATTTACGAAGATTTTAATGGATAAAATGTGTAATTTTGCACCACTATAAAAGTTCGAAAATGTATAGAAGTCATTCTTGTGGTCAATTAAGAGCATCACACATTAATTCAGAAGTAACATTATCTGGTTGGGTTCAAAAAAGTCGTGATAAAGGCTTTATGATTTGGGTTGATTTAAGAGACCGATATGGAATTACGCAATTAATTTTTGATGAAGAGCGCACTCCAAAAGAAATGATGGAAAAAGCAAAATCTCTAGGTAGAGAATTTGTGATTCAAGTTAAAGGAACTGTGATTGAGCGAGAATCTAAAAACAAAAATATTCCTACTGGAGAAATTGAAGTTTTAGTGTCTGAAATGACAATTTTAAATGAAGCCAGATTACCACCTTTTACTATTGAAGATGAAACTGATGGTGGTGAAGATATCCGAATGAAATATAGATATTTGGACATTAGAAGAAATCCGGTAAAAGACAGTTTAATTTTTCGTCATAAAGTAGCAATGGAAGTGCGTAAATACTTGTCTGATCAAGAATTTATAGAAGTAGAAACTCCATATTTAATAAAATCTACGCCAGAAGGCGCAAGAGATTTTGTAGTTCCTTCTAGAATGAATGAAGGGCAGTTTTATGCATTACCACAAAGTCCACAAACGTTCAAACAACTATTAATGGTTGGTGGAATGGATAAATATTTCCAAATTGTAAAATGTTTTAGAGACGAGGATTTACGAGCAGATAGACAACCAGAATTTACACAAATTGACTGTGAAATGGCCTTTGTTGAGCAAGAAGATATCTTAAATATTTTTGAAGGATTAACACGTCACTTATTAAAAGAAATTAATAATGTAGAGGTTGATAAATTCCCAAGAATGTTGTTTGATGACGCTATGCGTTTGTATGGAAATGATAAACCAGATATTCGTTTTGGAATGGAATTTGGCGACTTAAATGCAGTAACTCAACATAAAGATTTTGGAGTTTTCAACAACGCAGAATTGGTAATTGGTATTGCTGTTCCCGGAGGAAATAAGTATACTAGAAAAGAAATTGACAACCTAATTAAATGGGTTAAAAGACCACAAGTAGCGGCCTTAGGCATGATTTATTGTAGAGTTAATGAAGACGGTACTTTTAAAAGTTCTGTTGATAAATTTTACAATCAAGAAGATTTAGTAAAATGGGCTGAGGTTACAGGGGCAAAACCTGGTGATTTAGTTTGTGTTTTATCTGGTGAAACTAATAAAGTAAGAGCACAAATGTCTGCATTACGTATGGAATTGGCAGAGCGATTAGGGTTAAGAGATCCAAAAGTCTTTGCTCCACTTTGGGTAATTGATTTCCCATTATTAGAGTTAGATGAAGAAACGGGTCATTATCATGCAATGCACCATCCATTTACATCACCAAAACCTGGTCAGTTAGAATTATTAGATTCTAAACCTGGAGAAGTAAAAGCAAATGCTTATGATTTGGTTTTGAATGGCAATGAAATTGGTGGGGGTTCTATAAGAATTCATGATAAACAAATTCAAGCAACCATGTTAAAACATTTAGGTTTTTCTGAAGAAGAAGCAAAAGCTCAATTTGGTTTCTTAATGGATGCTTTTGAGTATGGAGCACCTCCTCATGGAGGTTTGGCTTTTGGTTTAGATAGATTAGTTGCTATTTTAGGAGGACAAGAAACTATTCGAGATTTTATTGCATTTCCTAAAAACAACTCTGGAAGAGATGTTATGATTGATGCACCTGCATTTATTGATGATGATCAGCTAAAAGAATTAAGTTTGAAACTAGATATCCAAGAATAAATTTTAAAATCCTGCGAAAGCAGGATTTTTTTTTACCTTTAATGTATGAAAAAACTAACCACACTTTTATTGCTTTTTTCATCAATAATTTCATTTTCACAAGAAATCACTGGTAAAGAATTATTAGATAAAGCAATTCAATTTCATGATCCAAATAACAAT